>Ga0299906_10000036_pt1 | contig 134221 bp, 138 predicted proteins | sample RVTome_14_FD_200259 | JGI IMG/M metagenome (GOLD analysis project Ga0299906, IMG submission 200259) | Soil microbial communities from uranium-contaminated site in the Upper Colorado River Basin, Wyoming, United States - RVT145D125 (version 2) ...
TTTCCAAATACTGCAGGTCAAGGACAATTACCAGCTTCATTGCTTGATTCTTTGTACTGTGGTCTTACAATGCTCAAAGATAGAGATATTATCAATTCCATAATGGCAGATGAAAAACTACCCAACCTAAGCTACAGAATAAGCATGGATTATGGAATAATAACTACAGCAAAATGTAACGGTTCTGATCATGATGACATTTTTGGACCTCCAGTGAATATTTGTGCAAAAATAAATCATTTTGCCCATCCAAACTCTATGGTTATTGGTGGAGATCTGTATGAAATAATAAAAACATTTAAAGAATTCGAGTTCAGATTTGTAAAAGATTTTTCAAATGGATTCAGGTTCAAATATCCAGTGTATTCTGTTGCAGCTCAACGCTAACTCAATTTACTTTTTACAAAGTCAATTGACTTTATTGGAGTAGGGTCTATGTTTCGAATTATTGCGTTATAAATTGAAGCGTAATCAAGAAGATAAATCAAATTAATTAATTTTGAAAGAATGCTTCCTTTAACAGAAAAGACTTCCCAAAAATCAATATTATTTTGTTTAAAATACTCTTTTAGTATATGCCATCTTTCCTTTGTTTTAATGTAATCATCTTGGCCTTCAATCAGGATAGGTTTTACAACTGATTTTACTTCCCAAGCAACAATTCCATTGTGACATGCTTCTATCACATTTTCTGATATTGCATGAATCTTTGCGTTTTCCTGAAGGGATGCCTTGAATCTTATGGAGGCGGCTTCTAATCCCCAAGGATAATAGATCAAGGGAATTCCTGAAATCCATTTAGCCAAGTTCAAGGAAGGATTTTTTTCATTCAAGTTTGATGAAGAAATTAGTTTTTGTAAATTTTCCATTTCATTGATAGATTCGGAAATGTCTTCTTTTTTTACTGAGATTATAGAATTCAGAGTTTTTAAAATGGAATACAAAAAGGCGGGAAATGATGCTCTAGGTGAATGGTATATTGGGATTTTTCTAAATTCTACTTTATTTTTAACACAATATTCTTCCATCTTTCCACCTGATGAAAATCCTATTAATCTACAGTTTATTTTTCGTGCCGAATCCATAACTGTAAGAGTTTCAACAGTGTCCCCAGATATACTAGTGGTTACAACCAAAGTGTTTGAATCAGCATTATTTGGAAGATGATATCCCTTTACTACATTTACATGAATGTTAGTTTTTGATAGTATGGCGGAAAAAATATCTCCTAGTGCACCTGATCCTCCCATTCCAGAAAAAATAATGTGATTGATATTGCTTGATTCAAAAGAAACAAGACTAGATTCATAAGACTCCTTTGCGATTTGTGGCCATTTATCATAAACCTTGTACATGCCTTTTTTGTCAATTCTGTTCAAAGTAGAAATGTCAAGCAATTACAATTGCGAAACCAAGTTAACCATATAATGATTTATCTAATTAATTCACTAATTTGAGAAGATGATAATTCGTCTCCAAAAATCATAATATCATCAAGCTGTCCGTTAAAATTAGAAAAACCTCCATCTACTGCTCCAATAGTTACAGGGGAATTATTTAATGTAGTAACAGTAAGAGAATTCCCAAGAATTGATTTTGTTTGAAGAATTCCATCAACATAAAAATTAACACCGCTTGCAGAACTTGAACCATCATAAGTGATTGTCAATAAATGCCAATTTCCATCAAATACTGTAGATGCAGGAATTGTGGTTCTTATTTCATTTACACCGAATGTATTAATCAGTTGAAAAAAGATTGCATTATTATGTAAACGAATCCCCCATCCAGTACCAATTAAACTACCTTTATAGATTATAGCATTATTGGTGCCAGAGGGGTTGGGCTTGTTTACCCACATAGAAATTGTAAATTTATCGGTTCTATCAAAATCAAAGTTTAATTCGTTAGCTAATGTAATATGTGTGGAACCATCAAAATTAAATGCAAATGCTTTCTGACCTGGAATATATGTTTCAGTGCCAGTGACAGTTCCGTGGTTTCCACCTTCACTATCTAAAACATTCTGTTCAAAATGATAGTGAGAAATTGGCAACTTTAAAGATGTACCCGCAGGTCCCTGTGGACCCTGTATACCATTACAAACAAACTGCGTCAGATTTGGATTTACTTCACCCAAATCAAGTTGATTGTTACCATTAGAATCTAATCCAGCTTCAATTTTTACTCCACCTCCTTGGCAATTTGCATCACCTATTGGAAGTTGCGTTGTTAAAATCACTGAATTTAGTCCTGCATTACCTTGTGGTCCAGTATCACCTGGTGATCCTTGTGGACCAGGAGGTCCTTGTGTACCTTGACAATCTAATGCATCAAAATTACTATCATTATTAACGTCTTCAGCTGTATCACCAATTCCATTTCCGTTCAAATCCCAACATGCTAAACCTGAAGGACCTGCTGGGCCAGGATCACCTTGTGGACCGGCAGCTCCTGGTGGACCTTGTGGTCCTGTAGCTCCTGTATCACCTTTGTCACCCTTTGGCCCCTGTGAACCCTGAGGTCCCTGTGGACCTAAAACATTTCCTACATTGATTTGCGTGCCACTACTCAGTGTTACTATTAGATTATTATTAAAAAGTTGAACAGATACTATGGAGTCACCTTGTGGACCAGCTGGACCTGGTGGTCCTTGTTCACCTTGAGGACCTATAGGACCCTGAGGACCGGGAGGACCCTGTTCACCTTGTGGTCCTTGTTCCCCTTGTGGACCAGCTGGACCTTGGGGACCAGGCGGACCAACTACACTTCCGAGGTTAATCTGAGTAAGATCACTAAATGTCAGAATCAGTTCACCATTGATAATTTGTGCCACAGTAATTGATGTGCCAGGCAATCCCTGTGGACCTGGCGGTCCCTGATCACCTTCTGGACCGGCTGGACCCTGTGGTCCTTGTTCTCCTTGTGGACCAGCTGGTCCTGCAGGTCCCTGAGGACCTGGTGGACCCTGCAAGTTTCCAATCTGCTCCCAGATACCGATTTCATTTTTTACGTAAATGTCTAAAAACTCACTTGCCTGGTCAATGTAAAGGTCATTTGAATTTCCAAGGGTTGGTGGCGGAGGACCATCACCAGTATAAACTTTAAACGAATGAATGTTAGGTTCTTCTGCTGCAAATACTTGAGAAACAAAAGAATACTCATAAGACAAGCTTAATAAAAACAAAACAACAAAGATCACACTAGATAAAAAAATCACATTGTACGTTTTTCCCAAGTCTCAAGCCTCATGTCTTGAATCAAAAATGGGATTTTTAAGTTGTTAGTGTAATTTGCTGAAATTACAAATCAAATTGTTTGTTTTTCATAAAAAAATTGTCTTGCCAAAATTGGAAATTACCAAAAAGTTTGTTCTTAAAACGAAGTAACTCAGGTTATGATTTTTCCTGAAGGTCTAAACCGTATTTTTTTAATAGATTTGAGTTTCTTGAGCTAGGTCTTTTTGGTTTAGGATCAAATAAAGAACCAAACGTTTCATCAAACATGGCTCGTGCCTCTTTGCTTTTTTTATCTTCGACTTGTCCTTTCCACCAATTCTCATCAATGAGTTTACCTAACATTTCTGGCGAAAATTTAAGTTTGTATTCAGTTCCATAGCCACCTCGACCTTTTGAAATGGTTCTTGATTCAACGAGGCCTAAATTTTTTAGCTCAACAAGCAAGTCGACAATCCGCCTGTATGATAATGGTTTCTTATCTTTTGAAAGTATCTTGGTGTACTTTTCATGAATTGATGAGGTAGAAATCCAAGAATTACCGGTTAAGAGGCTTTGAGAACAGATTGAACCAATCAAGGCTCGTTGATGATAGGAGGCATTTGAGATTATAGTACTAACTCTGTCTTTTTGAATAAAATCGAGCGCTTTTTCAACATCGGTTTTAGTGATTTTTTGGCTGTCTGAGAACTCTGCTGCTACTCGTAAAAGATCGATGGCTCGTCTTGCATCACCATGGTCATCTGAGCTTAGCCTAGAACAGTATTGCAGAACGTCTTTCTCAACAGTATTTACAAATGCTTTTTCTGCTCTCTCTTGCAAAATATTAAAAACATCATCTTCTTTGTATGGCTCAAAAAAGATTTCAGAGTTTCCCATTCTAGACTTTACTCTATCATCAAGAGTATAATCAGCAAGCGCATTGTTTGATATTGTGATGATGCAAAGCCAAATTCCTTTTTCTCTAAGATTTTCCTCAAGGGTTAAAAGCTTGTAAACAAAGTCAGAGGGTTGTCCTCTTGGATCAGAAAATATTACATCATACTCATCTAGCGCCAAAACAAAAAACTTTTTGTTTTCTTTTTTGAGAATTTCCTCAATTCTTTGTTCTATTTGGTCAATTGCTTTATTCATTCCTTGGGCACTTTTGAGATTTGGCAATCCTAGCTCCGATAAAATCAAATTGGCGGATCCAAAAACGGTTTTTGCCTTTCTGAGGTTTACAAAGGAAAAGGACAAAATGTCATCAAAATTTTTTAAAACAAATTTCACGATTGTTGATTTGCCAGAACCACTACGGCCATAAACCGAAATTACAGGAACCAAAAGTCCTTGCTTTAAACTTTCTATAAATTGAATGAGCTGCTCTGCCTGCTTTTGACGACCTATGATTTTTGATGGCAAAAACAGAAAATCTAGGTATTTTTTGTCTTTGAAGATAGAGTTTTTCTTTTCTATTTGTGCTCGTATTTGGGCTATTTTTTGTGGGGAAAGTTCCACTTGCAATGCATATGACATAAAGAGGGAATTGCGATGTTGTCGTATTTATTGTGTGCGAAACTGGCATTATCGCTTGAGTTTTAAGCCAGAATTAGCCCTCAATTACAAGTTAAAATGATCATTTTTTTGATGATCGATTATCTCAGATATCTTTTGTATTCCTTGATGTATCTCTTTACTAACCATTGTAGAAATATCTCATCCTCTTTTTTCAGCTGTGCTCTTTCTAGAGCAGTATAGTAGCTATTTCTTCCCTCATATGAAATGTCAAGCATTGGATAGTTTTTCCTGTTTAGAATAAAGTTCATTACGAGTCTGGTAATTCTACCGTTTCCGTCACCAAATGGATGTATTGTCACAAATTTCAGATGCGCTAATGCAGCAAGCTCTACTGGGTGAAGTTTGTGTTTGTTTTTGTGATACCACCTGAAAAACTCTGTAAGCATTGGATATACTTCAACGGGTGATGGTGGCACAAACTTGCTTCCACTTATTGTCACCTGATTCTTTCTTATCTTTCCAGCAATGTCTGGTTTTGTCAGCTGAAAAAGCTTCCAGTGCCAATCAAGTAAAGTCTGCAACGATAATTCTTTTTTTGATTTTAAAATTTCATAGAATAGTTCCATGTGAGCTTGGGCTTCGTGCACATCTCGCATAGGTTTGCTTTTTGGCGTGATGTCTCTTTCTAAAAGTTCTGCAGTTTCCCTTCTAGTGAGAGTAGAGCCTTCTATTTTCTGTGTATCGTATGTAAACTTGACAACAAAATTCTGAAGCTCCTTTTCTTTAACAGACTTTGGCATTGTCTTTTGTTCTTTTGAGAACCTTTGCCTGATTATGTCAATGTCATCGTACCACTTTTCTTTATAGATGCTATCAAGAAGGTTCTTTTTTAGCTCATCAATGTTTGTTGGTATTTTTGTTCCAAGATAGACCTCTTTTTTCTGTACCTTCTTGCCTTTTCTTGTGCTGTGCTCCAAATAGTAGTAGTCTTTTCCCTTTAGTGTCTTTTTCTTTAATTTTACCATGATATTAGTTACCCCTACATATTTATTTAATTTGCGAATTGATTAAAATTGTAGGGGTAAAGAATTTCATTATTCTGCTCCGATTATATTATTCCGGCTTTTTCTGTCGATTTTCCTTCGAAACGAAGCAATTTTTCTGGTGAAAGTTCCACTTGCAACGCATATATCACATATTAGGCTGAACGTCTGAATCCTCAAATCTATTTTACTTTGGTTAAAATAGCTGAAATTTTAAGGCAGTAGCCCAGAAATCACCTAGTTTTGGCCAAAAAGTTCAGAAAAAGGCATGAAGAAAGATTAGAAAAAGATGCAAAAAAACCAGAGCCAGAATCAACTCAAAAAATTAGACCAAGCAAAATTTCCTGGATTATCTTTTTCTTTACCATAATTATAGTAATAATCAGCCTAACTCCAGTTGTCTTTCCAGCTCTAATAATAGCAAACTTTGCCCAAGTAAATGATCTTGAAAGGTTTGGCGTCTCAGGGCTTGAGATAAACCCATACCAGACAGGTCCACTATCAGGTGCATTATTTGTCACATCTGGAATAGTTTTTGCACTTGCATTTTTGCACTTTAGAAAAAGACTGCCACAATCAATCTCAAAAGGATTTCAGTTTATTTTTGATTTTGAGGTCTCTAAAAAAATAGCCCTAATCTCCATGGTAATAATTCTAACAATCTATGTAGCAGCTACTGCAAACGAGCTAGGAACAGAAGAAAACTGGGAAGATTATGTCGGCGTAAAACAAAGAGTTGAAAAATGGTCACCAGACCAAATAGCTCGCTCCTTTGAACCACACGTAAACTACTTTTTTATCTCATCTTCGATGATACTATTTGGAAACTATGCCGTGATTCCATTTCTTACGAGTATCGCACTCGTAATAATGACGTATTTTTTCACAAAAAAAATCACACAAAAAAGGTTTGCAGGACTTGTTGCAGCAGTAATACTATTACAATCAAATGTATTTCTCACATTTGATACTTCGGTTGCATACTCTAATTTCTGGGTCTTGTTTTACATGTTATCGCTTTACTTTATGTACAGGATTTGGCCGCTATCACCGATTTCCTATTTAGTATCAATTCCAGCCAAGGCACTGACAGTTACATTTCTGCCAATGTCAATTTACTTTTTGTTACGATGTTCTATTTCAAGAAAAAAGAAGATGATAATTGCTGGTTCCATGATAGGAATCATAATAGCTGGAGTGGCAGCATCTAGCGGAACTGATATCACAGGGAATCAAGAGAAATTTCTCTCAGAAGAGTTCTGGATTGGCTTTGCCTCTTTTGCTACGCAGATGCGATTTGATGGCTTGGTAATTCTATTTATGATACCATTGGTTGTGGGGCTGTTATTTGCCTCTACAAAAAACAAGCATGCTGAGTCCATGATGGTAATGATTAGTGGAATGCTGCTTATTGCACCGTTTCTTGCGGGGTTTTCTGATCAGACAAACCAGCCCTACAGGTTTGTTCCGCTTGTTACATTTTTTGCAGTAGGGGTTGGAATCCTACTGTCTAGGGCTAGATCTCTCTAAAAAAGGTCCAAATCTGAGTTGTCTTGTCGCCAGGGTTTAGAAAAAACCCATCATGGGCATATCTAGCTAAGAGCCGTGATACTGGATTTTCAGAGTCCTCAAGTTTTGTGCTTGCAACAAGTTGAAACGATTCTATTTCTAGTGTTTTGGAGCGTTGAACTAACTGAAACTTTGTTCCTTCTATATCATATACAGGAGCACTTCCTCGCAAAGCTTCAGAGTCCAAAAACACATTTAGTGCTACAAGATTCTTGTCTGTAAATTTGTCATTCTCAAAATAATGCACCAAGACACCATCAGAATTTCTCACAAAGGTTTGAACAAAGATATACACGTCTCGGTTAGGGTTTTGAGAATTTTGCGCAAAAGTAGGTAAAATCAATAGGGTTATTGACAATATTCCAACTAAGAGAATTGGAAGGTAATTCACCATATTTCTTCAGAATTCTCTTAAAAATAACTTTTCATTCATATCAATTATATCTATAAATCACAAACTGCCACCGAGATAAATTGCGAATTTTTGTTACTGGAGGAGCAGGCTTTATTGGAAGACACTGTGTTAGGTCATTTTTAGAAAAAAATTATCAGGTTACAATTTTTGATAATTTATCAAATTCCTCAAAAGACATGATTTCTGACCTCTTAGACGATGGAGCAAAGTTTGTCAAAGGAGACATTACGGTACAAGATCAAGTTTCAAAGACCATATCTGGACATGATACTGTAATTCATTTGGCTGCAAAAAATAGTGTTGATGAATCAATAAAATTTCCTGAACAAACATTTACAACCAATGTAGAAGGAACTAAAAATGTTCTAAATTCTTGTTTAAAACATAATATCAAAAACATAGTTATTGCTTCATCTGCTGCAGTGTATGGAGAAACTCAAAATATGCCAGTAGCTGAGAACCACAAAACAAATCCTTCTTCTCCATATGGCCAAAGCAAATTGCAAATGGAACAACTAGTAGAGTCATTTTCAAAAAAACATAATCTAAATTCCATTATTCTTAGAATTTTTAACGTATATGGAAAGGGTCAGTCTGATGAATATGCTGGAGTGATAACAAAATTTCTTGCTAAAATTTCAAAAAATGAACCACTTGAAATATTTGGTGATGGTTTGCAGACAAGAGATTTTGTTTCAATTCATGATGTGGTTGATGCAATAAACATTGCCATATCAAATATTGATGAAAAACGTGTCAACGCATACAATATAGCTAGCGGCAAGGCGATAACAATTAAGGATCTAGCAAAGGTAATGATAGAATTATCTAGAAAAAAACTAAAAATAAATTATTTAGAAAAAAAGCCAGGAGAAATAAGATTTAGTCAAGCAAATATTACCAACGCAAAAAATGAGCTTGGTTTTTTACCAAAAATAGATCTAAAAGAAGGCATTAAAAGATTGATCAGTGTGGAATAAAATTTGAATGTTGGAATTATACACCCATATTTTGATGTGAGGGGTGGAGCAGAGACCGTAACTACCTCGTTAGTTACAGCGTTAAAAAAATCAAATCACAACTCTACTTTGTATGCTGTTATCCCGCCACTAATCACAGAATCTAAAAATTTTCATATTAGAAAAATATCAAAGAGTTCTTTTCCGCTTTTCTGGAGGTATCAAAGATTAAAAGAGATTGAGACGCTATTCAAAATCTCAGCCAACGAGGATATGCTTTTAATAATGAGTGGCGGTTTGGCACTTCAAAATACAAAAGTAAAACGGGTTGCGTTGTATTGTAATTCTACCTTTTCGAATGAAAAAAAAATTGCTGCCTTGACATCAAAAGGAATTAGGGGGTTATATGAAAAAATTCTACAAAAAAAAATCAAACAAAGTTTATCCATGTTAGTAGAGCCCCGTGTACTGTTAATATCAAATTCTGACTTTACAAGGACTGAAATAAAAAAACAGTTTGAAAAAGACTCAAACGTCATATATCCCCCTGTTAAAATAGAACAGTTCTCAAAATTTTATCAAGTTAATAAAGAAAAAAAAGTTGTAACGATTTCTAGATTTGCTCCTGAAAAGAATTTAGAATTTGCAGTTGATGTGATGAATCTGACTGACATTAAATTTGATTTGGTAGGAGAAGCCCATCATAGAAAACAGATTGAAATGTATAATAAACTAAAAAGAAAAGCAAGCAAAAACATCACCTTTTATCGCGATGTCGAACCAAACGAAATCCAAAAAATTATTTCAACATCAAAGGTTTACTTTCATCCTTCTGTAGAAACATTCGGGATTTCGGTGGTGGAAGCCACGGCAGCTGGATGCATCCCCATAGTTCCTAACAATTCTGCCCACAAAGAAACAGTTCCATTTTCAGAATTGCGTTTTAATGACAAAGATGAAGCCTTGAAGAAAATCAATGATGCAATACTGGGAAAGTATGATTCTTTAAAGGCAGAGCTTTTTCAACACATAAAACAGTTCTCAGAAGAGATTTTTCAAAAAAACATCTTAGAATTAATTGATCAGAGTTAATTTTTATTATAGGCTAATTATCCCACCCAAAATCTCTATTCAAAAGTTTGTAAAGTTTCTCATTGTGTGGTTTGAAATAATCAATTAACCATTTTCTGATATCTGTATTCATCTGGTTATATTCTCCAACATTTTTTTTCTGTAAATTTTTAATTTCGTAATGAGGTAAACCAAGAAATTCAAAAACAATATTTATTGTTTTGAAGGGCTCCATTTGCAAGTCTTTGGCATGTAGAATTAAAAATTGATTGTTTGGAAAAAATTTCATCCAATCTTTTAGCTGGTCAACATAAATTCCTCTTGCCAAATACGAATAAATAGCATAGTTATAGCTGTAATAATTTTCATTTTGAAGGATTTTTTCTTTTTCTCCTTCTAATCTTTTTTCTTCAGATTTAATGGCTTCTTCAAATGAAAGCTTTTCTAGTCCTTTTTTGACTTGCATGTTATAAAATGAATAAGCCCTATCAACAGGATTTCTGAGTAAAACTATTAGTTTGACTGACGGAATCGTGTTAAAAATTCTTTTAGCTGCATGTGGATGAAAAAGATAATTTGCAGAAGCTTCTCCCGTTAAAAAATTTTGTTTGCCAGTTAATTTTTTTAGGAATTTTTTAAAACTTGTTGGAAAATGAGTTCTATACCAAAAAAGACCCATGTTAAAGTAATCATCAAAAAATCCTATTTCTTTTCTAGAGGCAGAAAAGATACAAGGATGTTGAACTAAATAATCATAAAGAGAAGTGGTGCCACATTTTGCAGCCCCAATTATAAGAAAATTGGGTAATGTTCTAATCATTCCAGTTAAAACGCGAAAAAAACCAGGATCAATAGATAAACGGTAAGGATTTAGTTTTGGATTATTCAACAACCAACTTCTAAACACTTGTTTAGATTCGTTGACTTTTGAGTAATGATACAAGATACACAGTACTAGAGAAATTTTATTTAAAAAGTTAAACTAATTTTTTTTAAATATAGCTAAAGTGTTTTTGTCTGGTTCTGGAAACGAGATTTCAAATCCCAATTCACTCAATTTTGAGGGTTCTAAGAAGCACTTATGACTTTGAAAAGGGTTTTTTCCCAAATTCCATACATTTTCTACGTGTTCTTCATTAGTTTCAAATTTAGAAGGCGTATAAACTATAACAGTTTTTCTTGATATTCTTTTCATATGCTCAATTGCCAATAATGCATCTTCTAAGTTTAGATGTTCAAGAACATCAATGCATAGTACTACATCAAAACTATCATCCATGAATCTATCTAGTTCATCCATACCCAATTTAACTACTGGAAAATATTTCTTTGAAATATCGAGATAGTTAGGCCATATATCACATCCTAATAATGATTTACAACGAATTATTTTCTTTTCATTTCTAAGAAATTGGATGGCTTTTCTTTTTTTTCTTGTAAAGTTACTGTACATATCTTTGTTAATACTTTCCAAAATATCTGTAGTGGATTTCATTATACCACAACCTAAATCTAATACGGTATCGTTAGGAGCAACATAATTTTGTATTATTTTCCCAAACCAATCCATTTAATTAACCTCTTTCAGAGATCATATAATTAATATGCATTTTGATTTATTTGTAATTTTAAAGGAGATAAAATTTAGTATAACTAATGTTGATCTTTCTGTTAATTAGATAAAAAGTAATTATTTACAAAGGGATTTAAAACAAATTTAATAAATCAAAGGGATAAAAAAGAATAAAATGTTAAAAAACATTGCTAAAAAAATCTTAAGAAAAAATAGGCCTACTGATAGAACTAAAGAATACTGGCAAAATGCCGCAACAAAGTCTGTTGAAGATGTGATGGAAAGTATATGTGACAAATATGATAAGGAAACCTTCGAATCAAAAAAAGAGGGTTTAATTTTTTCGCAGAAAATGCAGCTTACACCAGACATAAAGATATTAGATCTTGCATGTGGTATGGGAAGAACTTGTAAGTGGGTTGCACCTTATGTAAAAGAATATGTCGGCGTAGATTTTATACCAGAAATGATACAAAAGGCAAAGGACTATAATTCACAGTTTACTAATGCAAAGTTTTTTGTTAATGATGGCCAAACATTAAACATTTTTGAGGATGAAAATTTTGATATCGTTTATTCTGAACTGGCATTTCAGCACATGCTCAAAGATATTCAAGAATCATATATCAAGGAAGTAAATCGTATATTGAAAAAAAATGGTGTATTTTATGTTCAACTGCCACGGATTGAATATTATAAAGACTCTTCCTATGCAAGAACCAAAGCCGAGGTCGATAAAATGTTTGAGGGTTTTGATGTTTTGTATACAAATGAGGTTCCTGCATATTATTACATAAAAGCTACAAAATTGTAAAAATGTTAGTTTCCATAGTAATTCCCGTTTATAATGCAGAAAAATATGTTGAAGAGTGTATAAATTCTGCCCTAAACCAGACATACAACCAAATTGAAGTCATTGCAGTAAATGACGGTTCAACGGATGACTCGTTAAAGATTCTAAAAACTTTTTCAGATAAAATAAAGATCATAACAAAAGTTAATGGCGGTACTGCTTCTGCCCTAAATGCCGGAATCAAATCTATGAAAGGAGAATGGTTCAAATGGCTAAGTGCAGACGATGCATTATATCCATCAGCTATTGAAGAATTAGTATCGGAAGGAAAAAAGCTAAATAACAAAAAAAAATTCATTTTGTACAGTAGCTATGACATTATAAACTCAAATGGAAAAATATTAAAAAAATTCATAGAGCCAAACTATAATTCACTGGATTCTTTTGATTTTAATGTCATTTTGTTAGATCATTATATAGGAAATGGAACCACTAGTTTAATCCATAAATCAGCTCTTGATGAGTATGGAGTTTTTGATGAAACCATAGGATTTGCCGAAGATTATGAGTTATGGTTACGTTTTTGTTTAATTCATAATTGTAGATTATATCTAGTACCAAAGACGCTAGCTAGGTACAGAGTTCATGAATCGCAGCTCTCTGAAAAAAAACTTGGACAAGCCTTAGTAAATGCTAACAAGATCCGAAAAATGATTCTAAACCAATTAGAACCAATCCAACGACAAAAATACGAGTTAGCATTGAAACAAAAAAAGAAAGGAAAACCGTTTACAGTCAGAACCAGGCATGCCGCACGAGATATTATGCTAAGAGTTTTTCCAAAATCTACTTCAGACAAGGTATTAAAGGCATATTTTAATCGAAGAAAAACTGACGATTAAAAAGGAGTATTTTCGATGTTTAGAAAATTGTGAATTAATTCAGCTCAAATCTGTGCCAATAACAGCATTATGTCTTTTGATGTTTTGAATTAATGTTTTTGCTTCGTTAATGTTATTAATCGATTTTTTGAAGATTATTAAATGAAAATTGGTTGGTTCCGTAGGCGCTGGTTTGATTTTAGACAAGGTCATAGTGTGTATTTAATTTTCGCTCTTACTTTTGCAAATTTTATTTTGATTTTTCATAGATTATTGATTGAAAGGGTTGAGTTTCTAAATGAAGTGTTTTCAAATCTTTGGGTATTTGTCATTGTCTTTATTCTTATTTACATACCTCTTTCTATCGCCATAGGAGCATGGCATAGAAAAACTCAACTCAAAGTAGAAACGGAAATAACTTTGTTACAAAATCCTCTTTGGGCCAAAATGTTTAGAACTTTGATAGATATCCAAACTGGAAAAATATCAAAGGAAGAACTTGAAGATATGAGAAAATTATTAAAGAAGATAGAAGATGGAAAAGGACAATAATTCAATAATGCTTTTCAAATGGTAAAATAAATAAAAAAAGTAAATTAACAGTAGGTTTCTCGATTAAAATTATTTAATTTGATTTGAGAATAATTTGTTAATGGTTTACAAAATCCATTCAAGTTTTTGCATAATATCCTTTAATTCTTTTACGCTAAGATGTCTAACTGTTGCTGAACCATATTCTTGGTTGCGAATAGATTTCTTTATGGAATTAATATCAAACGGTGTTTCTTTTTTTATTACAAAATGATCTTTTTTCTCTACTGAATGTCTCATTTCTTCCTCTGATACTAAAACCTCGTGAATTTTTTCACCTGCCCTAATACCAACATATTTGAGAGGATAGTTTTTCTTTCCTGTTTTTAGTTCTGCATATGCTTTTGCCAAATCTACCATTTTCGCGGCTGGTGCTTTTTTTACAAATATCTCGCCACCTTTGGTATTTTTAATTGAATAAAAAACAAGATCAATTGCCTGCCTTAGAGTTAATAAAAATCGAGTCATTTCAGGATGTGTGACAGGAAGAGGTTCGTTCTTCGCTAGTTTGATGTTCCATAATGGAATTACGCTTCCTCTACTACCAAGAACATTTCCATACCTAACACAGCAAAATTTAGTTCCATCTTTGGTCAAATCATCTGAAAGAATTATTTTTTCTTGTAGAGATTTGGTCATTCCCATTGCATTTACAGGCTTTACTGCTTTGTCTGTGCTTATGGCAATTACATTTTTTACTTTTCTAGCTACAGCTGCTTTTACTACATTATATGCTCCAATGATATTGGTTTTTACTGCTTCATAAGGATGTGATTCTACTGCTGGAACTTGTTTTAGAGCAGCTGCATGAAATATAATGTCGATGTCTTTTGCAACTGCATATAGACGATCGTAATCTCTTACATCACCTATCATAAATTCCATTTTCTTAAGAATTGGTTCATGTACAAATTCTTCTTTCATATTGTGTTGTTTATCTTCATCTCTACTGAATATGCGAATAGTTTTTGGTTTGTATGTCATTAACTCTTTTATCATTTGATGGCCAAAACTGCCAGTTCCACCAGTTATGAGTATATTTCGATTATTTAGAACAGAAGAATAATTCATCTTAAGGAGTGATAATGAAATTGAATTAATAAATTAGTCGTCCTGTTTTTTTGAATACGCAATGAGCTGTCAAACTAATGCAAAAGTTATGATAAACCTTTTTTAGTTTGGTTCAGCATTCAAGCGATATCTAATGAAAGTGATGTCAATCTTTGGAACTAGACCTGAGATTATAAGACTCAGTCGAATATTTCCACTTCTTGATTCTCATTTTGAACATGTAATTGTAAATACTAGTCAGAATTTTACCTATGAATTAAATTCAATTTTCTTTTCTGAACTTGGAATACGCAAGCCTGATTACAATTTGAAGATAAAAACTGAACAATATGGTCTTGAAGTTGCCGAGATCATAGAAAAAACTGAGAAGCTGTTGGTACGTGAAAAGCCCGATGTTTTACTAATTTTGGGTGACACAAATAGTGGTCTCTCTGCCCTGCCAGCGGCACACCATGGGATAAAAGTTGCTCATCTTGAGGCTGGTATGCGTAGTTATGATTTTAGAATGCCAGAAGAAAAGAACCGAATTATAATAGACCACCTTTCCTCAATTCTTCTGCCATACACAAATTATTCTAGAGAAAACCTGATTCGGGAAAATATCCATCCTAGCAAAATCTATGTTGTTGGAAATCCGATAATTGAAGTAATTAATTATTATTTATCAAAGATTGAGAAAAGCAAAATTCTTGAAGAATTGAAATTAAAGCCAAATGACTTTTTTTTGGTTACGGCACACCGTAGTGAAAATGTGGATGATTCCCAAACATTAGAAAAAATTTTTTTGGGATTGAAAAAATTACATGAAAAGTTTAGAAAACGAGTAATTTATCCTATTCATCCAAGAACTTTAAGTAAAATAAAAAAACACAAAGTGCCAAAGGGAATTGAACTGATAAAACCTCTTGGTTTCTTTGATTTTTCAAAATTAGAAAAAAATGCTTTTTGTTTAATAACAGATTCTGGAACAATTCCTGAAGAGTCATTGTATTTTAGAAGACCTTGTGTTACTATACGTGAAAGTACAGAAAGACCTGAATATATTGAAGCTGGTTCTAATATCTTAGCAGGATTAGAGCCAGAAAATGTACTCAGATCAGCACGTTTAATCTCTTCGATAAACCACGATTGGGAATGGAATAAAGCATTAGGTGATGGCAAAACTTCATTTAAAGTTGCAAATATTCTTTGTGGCAAATTGGAGAGACAGAAATTCTAAAACCAATTTCACAGTGATTCAAAAGGTTTACACCTTAGTTCTATCACAAGATAGAAAATGGTAACGCTCATCACAGGTGGTTCAGGAGCTCTTGGAACAGAACTTAAAAAGATATACCCAAATGCACTGGCACCAACTAGTGATGAATTAGATCTGAAGGATCGTGAAGCTGTTTTTAATTATTTTAAAAAAAATTCTAACATAGATGTAATTATTCATGCCGCAGCTCTTACTGGTATAAGACCTTGTGAGGAAAACCAGTCTTTAGCATGGAAAACTAATGTTGAAGGAACAAGGAATTTAGTTGATGCTGTTCTAGATTCGAAGCATAAAATACTGTTCATCTATGTAAGCACGGCTTGTGTTTTTGATGGCCATAAAGAAATGTACAAAGAAAGCTCAATCCCGTACCCTGAAAACTTTTATGCTCTAACGAAATTAGTAGGTGAACATGAAGTAAGACGCCTACAAGAATACCTTATTGTAAGGACAAATTTTGCTGCAAAAGAAAAATGGCGCTATCCCAAGGCATTCACTGACAGATTTGGGACTTATCTATTTGCTAATGACGTAGCAAAAGGAATCGCTGACGTACAAAAAGAAAATCTTCGCGGTATTGTACACATTGTTGGAGATAAAAAGATGTCAGTTTATGAATTAGCAAAAATAACAACTCCTGATGTCAAACCTATGACTATTAAAGAATATTCAGGTCCCAGATTAACAATGGATATGAGTTTGGATACAGAACGTTGGAAAAAATATAAAATATCTCCCTAATTACTCTAGTTTTTTTAAAAATTCAATTATTTTTTGTTTGAATGTTTCTTTATCGTATTTATTTAAACTGGATTGCAAGGTTTTGATATGATGATCAAACTCGCCACTTAGTGCCCTTTCGATTTTGTTTTGTGCATCATCTATGTCATAGGGCTTGTATCTTAATTCAGATATTGTGACAGTCTCACAATGAGCTGAATTATCGGGAACAATTGGAATACAACCTGCTGCAATTCCTTCAATTATTGTAATTCCAAAAGTTTCTGGTGCAGGATGAAAGTATACTTTACTTTTTTTGAAATTATCTAAAATGTTTTTACGAGTTTCGTTTTTATTCAAATGAATTTTTGATTTTGGGGTTAGTTCTTTGGATTCAGATAACAAATGACGATAATAAAGAACGTTAGATTTTGTGTTTGTATTACCAAAAATTTGATAATCACATTGTACCTTTTTCATTACTTTAATAGCAAAATCTAGGTTTTTTTCCTCTGAATATCTTGAAACCGTAATCACAGATTTTTCCTTATTAAGATTTGATTTGAATTCAGAAAGATCTACGGGAGGAAAAATGACAGTTGATTGTTTATTGTATTTTTTTTTAATAGATTCTTGAGTAAATTGAGAATTAGAGATTAACAAAATATTTTTTTCGTGAATTTTTTCAAGAAATCCTTCAATTTTTTTGTAATATGGTTTGTAATATAATAACCAAACTCCTTTATATTTAGTAGCAGTTTTTTCTAGCTCACTAGAAAAATCGTTGTGACAATAAATGACGAGTTTTTGTTTGGAGTTTCTTGGAATAGCTAAACTTCCGGATGTCTGAAAAATAATATCTTCATCTTTTGCTCTATCGATTAATTTAGATTCTTTTAATCTCTGATAGATTCCAAAAATTGGAAAATGAAAAGGGATCATGCTTTTAATTTTAACATCTTTAAAAGTGATTAATGGTTTAGAAAATGTATAAAGAGTTACGTTGTAATTTTCAGTAAGAGTGTCAATAATTCCTTTCAGAGTTTTGTCAGTGCCACCGCCTCCTCCAACAAACCCTTGTATAATTCCAATATTCTTTATTGCCATATCTAAATAGTACGCCATCAAATTTGTATTAATATTCACAAATTTTTTCTAAGATTATCCTCCCAACGACTTTAAAGTAGATTTCGACTCTACATTTTTCAACTTATTTTGGCAATCATAAATTAGTGGGATTATTCCATTTTGATAAATTTTTTCTAGTGTTAATTGTGTTTTTGTGTGATGTTGTACAATACATAGACAACTAAATTTCTTTATTGTGTTATTGTCAAGATTATCTAAGACTTGGAAATTTTGTTTTACAAATTTATTTTCAATAAGATATTTTTCAATTAGTTCTTCTTTAAAAAAAGGATCAAAGATAGCTACTTCAAAGCCATTATTTTTTAATTCTTTTACTACTTTAAAGCCAGGTGAATCTCTCATGTCTTCCATGTCTGCTTTATACGATAAACCGCATACTATTGCGGTTTTTGGTAATTTCATTTTGGTTAATTCTTTTTCAATTGAATCAGCAATGTATTTTGGCATTTTTTGGTTAATTTGTAAGGCATTTGAAATAGTTTGAAAATCACTTTTGAATTTTTTTGATGAGTTTAGCAAAAAAAGAGGATCCTTTGGAATACAATGACCTCCAGCACCTGCACCTGAATTAAAAGTCATAAATCCAAATGGCTTAGTTGACGCCGCATCAATTACATCCTTTATATTAATTCCCAAATGATCACAAAGAATTGCTAATTCATTCACAAGTGAAATGTTAACTAGTCTAAATGCGTTTTCAAATGATTTTACTACCTCAGCGACTTTTGGAGAATCAACTCGTTTGAGGTTTGAATTATTTACGTGCTGATAAATTTTTTGTGCGATTTGAAATGTATAGTCATCAGAACAATAAATCACTCTTGGTATATTTGCAAGATTCCATTTTTCATTTTGAGGATCTATTCGTTCAGGACAAAAGCAAAGACCATAATCAGTTCCTACTTTAAATCCCCTTGTTTCAATAACTTCTTTAATTTCTTCAGTAGTACCAATTTCAACACTACTTTCTATTATTATTAGATCACCTTTTTTGCTAGTTTTAAGAAAATTATCGATTGCCGATTTTACAAAAACATTAGATTCTATATTATTTTGTGGAATAGGAGTGGGAACACAAATAATACCAATTTTGGGATTTTGTGTTTTTTTTGGTTCATTTGAAAAAGATAATCTATCTTTTTTTCTGCATTCAAGAAATTCAGTTTTCAGGTTAATTTCTGATTCCATTAGTGTATTTTGATTTAATCTTTGTATTCGTTCTTTATTGATGTCTATTCCAATCACCTTAAATCCTGAAGCTGCAAGACGTATCGCTAAAGGTAGACCTACATAACCTAGACCAAAAACTTCAATTTCAAAATTCTTTGTTTTTACTTTTTTCAGAGTTTCACTTAGCACTAATACCACCGTTTTGATAAGTCACGTTAAGGATGAAGAACTAGATTAATTAATAATTTCGATTAACTAATTAGATTTTTCATTGAATTTTAGATGTTTTGATGATTCAATTTTTTTGTATATATTTCCATGCTGCAATATTGGAACCTTGTTGATCTTGCTTACCTAATGTTTCAGTGTGGTAGCCTGACTGTTGTAAAAATGGTGGATAAATACTAGATAGATGCGTTTCAAATGGATTTCCATATTCTGAACCTTGTTCATATTTACCAAAGGGCATTCCCAAAACGACTAGGTAATTAGAAATAGATTCTAGCTTTTTGAGTGTTGGTTCAATCTGATGTTGTGCCAAGTGTTCAGGTCCATGCCAAAAAAAAATTACATCAAATGGGTCTAGTGAGAATTTTTCAATTTCTTCAACCTTACCTAAAATAACTTGATATAGACTGGGTTTTTTTGTTTCGAATTTCTTTTTAAGAAATTTATAATTCTCTTCAAATGCTTCGAGAATTACAATTCTTTTGTAATTAGATTCTTCAAAAAAATTCAAAAAATGTTGCCTTTTTTGATTAGCTCCAACATATAACACACTTTGATACATTCCTGAAAAAAGATCAGGAATACATCTTCTTACACATTTTTCACGTTCGTCTTGTATTGGATTTGGTTTCATGGTCAAAATGAATTTTTTAATTACTATTTTTGGTTTTGGTACTAGAATATTTTAACTGTTTAATTGTGTTAACCAGTGTCAAATAAGGATCCTCCATTGAATCCAAGAATAATTTTGCATTTTTTTGGAATTTTCCTTTATCTGAATTAAGAAGTTTTTTTGTAAGTTTAATTATTTGATTAGAGTTTTTGGCTCGTTTAACAAATCCTTTTCTAACTAGAAATTTTTCATCCAAGTTAGGTATTGCATTATATGAAATAGTAGGTATCCCCCTTAGTGCTGCCTCTGATGTCATAGTTCCACCAGAACCAATAAAGACATCACTTCTTGCTAAAATTTCACCACTATCAACAACCCTATCAAGAACGGTTATATTTTTCGATAATGATTTTTTCAAGTAACTGATCTCATCAGAATATCTACCCAAGACAAGAACATTACAATCAGAAAATTTGTTTACAATTTTTTTTATTATTTGAATTATATTTATTTGTGAGGAAAAATATGCTGCCTTTAATTCAGATGTTCTAATAAGAATTGTTTGTGGTTTAAACAATGGTAATGTCGAAGCAGTAGAACGATGTATTTTACCTTTGACAATAACGTATTCATCCATAGCATTGTATTGAATAATATTTTTTTTAGAAATCCCATATTTTGTGAACTCTTCTTTTGGAATATGTTTTGGAATGAGTAATTTTTGAATTAGAGGAACTGAAAGTTTCATAACAGCCTCCGCGTGAGGTGCATTACAAAATGCAATATGTTTTATTCCCAAGCCGTATGAGACTCTGGAAGCCTCAGGCGAACAAAAACTGATAGTTATATCTGGAGAAAATTTTTTTACAATAACTGATAGTTTCTTAATTCTATCTGCACTTGATTGTAATTTTTCAAAATTATCTCCACCTCCATGTTTTCCAATAATTGACAGTTTTAATTTACGTATTTTTGCAAGTTGATTTGCTTCTCTGTATTTTCTTGAGGTACACAATAGTTTGTTTTTTTTCTCTAGTCGCTTTATCATAGGTTCAAAAAACAGCAATTGTTTAGGAGTAAGAATGTCAAACCAAATTTTCAAACTGACTGTTTGTTTAATGATTAAGCAATAAATTTTTCTTATAAAAATTGATAAAATTACATTAATGCTTGAGCTGCATCATGGAACATTTGGCTTTTTGCACATCCTGCTGCAAGTTCATCACCTGCTCCACGTCTCATAAGACCTCTGTAAAGGCCGTCTTCCAGTTTAACGCCCTCTCGCTCTTCCCATTCCTCAACAGTGATAGAGTATTTCTTCTGGATTCTATCTCTATACCATTCTGGAATTACGTTGAATGCACAGAATGGAATAATTCTAAGATCAGGGGTAACATAATGAATATCACATCTTTGGAGTCTTTCTAGATCTTCGTTGTATTTGTCCTGGAAGTGCATCATGCCAAGGAACAAACCTTTGACATGCCATGAACCGACAGAGTCAAATGATCTCTTCATTAAAATATTACCAAACATTTTTGCAAGATCTAATCCTGCTGGTTGCTTTTTCTTATCAACAAAACTTGAGAGTTTTCTTACAACTTCGAGCATTGTAAAGTACTTGTTTTTACCAGAACGTATTTCCTCTGCCTTGTCTTCAAAGAGTTCTAACATTCCTTGAATGTCACAGAATTTAGGTAGTGGTACAAACTTCTTTGTTTCCTCATCTTCAAAGATGTATGTGCCTGCACCACAGGCAAAATGGATTGATAATTCATATTTTGGTTTACTAGAAAATGCCTCAATAACGTTTGTCAGTGGCATGCAACTTGGAACTGGGAACCAATCATCAGCGGTAACTTCGCCATTTGTTTGTTCCTCTATTCTTTGAATGCAGTCAGGAATTGTAATTCTGTATTTTTCACGTTCTTGTTTTCCCATTCTTCCAGTTAGAGATACTGGTTGAAAGTTTACAGCATGCACAATATCCATGTTCTTTTGTGCATATCTGATAATGCCGCCAAGTTCATGATCATTAATTGATTTGATAACAGTTGGAACAAAAACGACAGTTGTTCCTGTTTTTCTACAACTATCAAGTGCATATGGGATTTCCCAATGGTTCTTTGGATTTGTTCTTGCGGTTACACCGTCAAAGCTAAGATACAGGTTGTTACAGCCAGCAAGTCTTACTTCTCTTGCAGCTTCAGGATCCAGTGCATGTCTAATGCCATTAGTATTCATTTGTATGTGGTCGACACCTTCTTCTTTCATTATTTTGATAATATCAGAAATGTCTTCTCTAAGCATTGGTTCCCCACCAGTAATTTGCATAGAGTTTCCTGGAATTGGTCGTTCTGCTCTCAGAGTCTTCATCATTGCTCGTACTTGCTCATGAGAGGGCTCGTACATGTAAGCCCCTTCAAGACCCTTCTTTACATAGAAAAAGCAATACCAGCATGTAAGATCACATCTGTTTGTAACAATCATGTTCGCTAGTCCACTGTGGGATAGGTGGTTAGAACACAGTCCACAGTTGTTTGGACATGAGCATTTTTCAATCATAACATTTGGAGCATGGGCGCCTTTTCCATCCATCCAATAGGTGCTAAATTTATTGTACATTTCATAAGAACCAAAGTAAAGCTCTTCACATTCACCATGAGTTGGACATGTTTTTGTCATGAAGACTTTGCCATCTCTCTCAAAAACCTCAGCATCCAGAATCATATTACAGTCTGGACATATGCTTTGGGTAAATCTAATTGTAGATTTCTTGCCTATTTTTTTAGTAGATTGATTAACAATCTGAATTAGCGCCATACCTATCAATGGGCGTTTTTCCAAAATAGTATATAATGGATTTCATACTCCGCCCCGTGTGGGTTTTCGGAATGTGTGCGTATCTGATTTAAATAGCAAAACTGATCGATTTAGATCGCATGAGCATTTCAGATAAGAGTAGAAAGGCATTAGAAAAAATTGGTTTAACAAGTTATGAAATTAGAACATTTTCTTCTTTGTTAAAAACTGGAGAACTAACAGCATCTGAACTTAGTCAGAATTCGGGAGTCCCATACTCAAAAATTTATGAAGTGTTAGGAACTCTAGAAGAAAAAGGCTGGATTGGTTCTGATGATTCAAGACCAACAAAATATTTTGCAAAATCTCCAGCTACGGGTATTGAGACTACAAAGCAAAAGTTAGAGTCAGAATTTAAGGAAAATCAGAACATTATCTTAAAAGAACTTGTTCCTCTTTACGAAAAAAGTGGAACTAGTGAAAGGCCCGATATATGGGTATTATCTGGCGCAATCAATATTGCTGCAAAAATCTTAGAAATGGTAGAAACTTGTAGAAATGAAGTTTTGATAGCATTACCAGAGGCTAGTGAAGAATTGGTTAAACAGGCATTACCAAAACTTAGATTGCTTCATGATAAAGGAGTAGAAATTACTGTTTTAACATCGGATATAATGGACAAAGAATCACTTAAGGCAATTTCAAGAGTCGCTACAGTGAAGGTTAGAAAAGGAATGTTCGGAGGAGGAATAATTTCTGATAAAAGATATGTTGTGATATTATTAGGACCAGAAGTTGGAACTTCAGATACTACAGAAACTGTAGGAATATGGGCAGATCATACTGGTCTTGCAGGATTTGCAAGGGGGTATTTTGAATATTTATTAAAAGATTCAAAGAAGTTGTAATATGGATGAATTAGATCAAGAAGTACTTTTTGTAGGTACAGCTGAAGCCGAACATGTAGAGATGTATCTGAAAGCAATTTGGCACATAAAGGAGAGAAATGAGGATGTGAAAATTAGTACAATTGCAAAAACACTCAACGTTAGACAGCCAAGTGTCGTTCAGATGTTAAAAAAATTAAATGAGCAAAAACTTGTCAATTACAACAAAGCAGGAGTAACATTAACTGAAGATGGAGAAAGAATTGGTGCAAGTATGATGAGAAATAGCAGGCTTTTAGAAGTTTTAATGGATAGTGCTCTAAAAATTTCTATTGATGAAGAAATGGTTTGTGGAATCGAGCATCACATGAATAAGCAGTTTACTGATGCACTTTGTACAATGCTTAATCATCCAAGAAAATGTCCTCATGACAAGGAAATTCCAAAAGGTGAATGCTGTACAAAGCAAGAATCAAAAGAAGGTTAAAAAATGGCTTGTTTTTGTGGGTGTCAAACTTTTGAAAAAAATCCAAATGGTTTCAAAATTGGTTGTATGAAATGTGGTCATGGTCCTCAAAATCATGATGATGAGTTTAGAAATTCTGCAAGAGCAAATGAACAGCAAAGTCAGAAAAGAGATGTTGATTTTGGTTAAGAGATTTATTCTCCAATAATTTTTACTAAAACTTTTTTTGGCCGTCTTCCATCAAATTCGCCATAAAAAATTTGTTCCCATGGTCCAAAGTCAAGCTCACCATTAGTTATTGCAACAACAACTTCTCTTCCCATAACTTGGCGTTTAAGATGTGCATCAGCATTATCTTCTCCTGTTTTATTATGATCATATTGATCTGTTGGTTCATGTGGTGCTAAAGCTTCTAACCATTTTTCATAATCTTTATGAAGACCACTTTCATTGTCATTGATGAAAACGCTTGCGGTGATATGCATTGCATTCACAAGACAAAAACCTTCGTTAATTTTACTATTCTTAACAATTCTTTCTATTTGAGAAGTAATGTTAACAAAAGTCCTCCTTGTTTTTGTGTTAAATGTAAGATATTCTGTAAACGATTTCATAAAATGTAAAATCATTTTCAATAATAAAAATTCTAAGTGGCAGGCTCAGAACTCAAGATCCATATCATCAATCATAGGGATACGTTCATCACTGCCTGCATTCCACAATGTATTCAAATCCTAAATGAGTCTTTCAAGAAGCTTGATAAATGGCAAACCCTATTTGAGAATGAAATGGTCACGATTGATACTCCGGCATCTCTTGAAAGTTTTAGGAGATTTACAATTGCTAGTACGTGTAGCTCATTTGCTCCAAAAAGCTATTTAGAAGATTTTGAGGTTTTCCCTGAGCGGGACGAGAGTTTGGGATCAATCTATGTTGAAGCTGCAGATAAAGTAACTTTGAAAAAAATTAGGGACATAACTTTTGTAAATGCAAGAGATGTTTTAGGCATAATCTATAATTCTAAAAGTGGAAATACTTCGTTGAAGTGGCGCCAAATTAGACGAAATAGCGGTAAAGTTTCTGGTGAAGCTTCATCAAATTCTCTTGTTAATTTAGCTGAAGCAGGTGTAATTACTCTTGATTGGGTTGAAAATTACGTGCGAAAAAAGACCAAAGAAGATGAAACTAAAGTTAATGAATTAACAAACTAGTTCTTTTTCTTTTTTAACATTATAAGATGTAGCATCTGTATGATTTCAAAAGTTATTGATGAAAATTCTATTTCTGTTATTCCAGAAGATTCAGATGATTTGCTAACATTACGTAGAATTATTAAAAGTGGTGATAGAGTGGTTGGAGATACAACTAGAGTCATTAAACTAGATAAGGATTTTTCAAGACCAGATAAAGGAGAGCGAATTAGAATTAGAATTAGTTTAGATGTTGAAAAACCATCATTAGATAATGTCTTAGATCGATTAAGAATTAGTGGTGTTATTGCTGAATCAACTAATGAATCTGTACCTCATGGATCACATCATTCTTTTATCATAAAAATTAATGATGCTATAACTATATCCAAAAAAAAATGGTTACAAATAGAAAAAAAATTAATTCATTCAAAAAATCAAAAATTTGGGTTTTTACTTGTTGCAATAGATACTACAGATTGTGGTATTGGAAGACTGAAAGGGACTCATTTACAAATAATGCCAAATATTTATTCTGGTTCTAGTGGAAAACGTTACAAAACAAATTTCAATATTGAAAAATTCTTTGAACATGTTTTAGATGCAATCTCTTCATTTGTTAAGGAAAATGATGTATTGATATTTTTTGGACCAGGTGAAACAAAGAAAAAATTTGTAAATTTCTTCCAAAAGTTTCCTATTGCAAAAAATCATAAATTTGAATTAGTTGAAGGAATAGATTCCGGTGGCGAGGACGGTATTTACACGTTCACAAAATCCCAAATAATGAAGAGTATAATGTCAGAAAGCAAGATTGCTATTGTTTCATCAATTATTGATGAGATTATGCTTATGGCAAATAAAAAAAGCAGAAAATTCACTATGGGTTTTGAAGAAACAAAAAAAGCAAATCAATTTGGTGCAATTGAATCCCTAGTTTTTTCTGATAAAATTATCCAAACAGAAGATGAAGAGAAGGTTATCGAGTTCTTAAATGATGTTGAGAGTAAAGGTTCTAAAGTTTTTAGCGTTGATTCCACCACAGATCTTGGTTTAAGGGTCACAGGTTTGGGTGGAATAGTCTCTTTGTTACGATTTCCTGTTAATTCTTAAAGTGTGGAATCAATCATCCACTTCAAATAGGATTTGTTGATAGATTTTACATTAATTTCTGCAATTTCAGGAACGTCATAAGGATGAGTTGATTTGATTTTTTCTTTTAGTTTTTTCTTGTTTTTTTGAGTGGTTTTAAAAAAGGCAAGATACTCAGATGTATTTTCAACTTTACCTTTCCACGTGTAAATTGATGAAATTTTTGAAATGTTTACGCATGCTACAAGCTTGTTCTTGACTAGTTGATTGGCTACGTTGTTTACTGATTTTTTGTTTGGATATGTTGATACTATTATCACTGGGTTCATAGTAACCGATAAATTTACGTGATTAAAAAAAGTAGCAATTAGTTTGGAACTTGATTTTATCACAGAAAATGCGATCATTTACGTCCTTTTGGCATGGGTCGTTATTCTTGTAGTTGCTAAAGGACTCAAATTGGAAAATCGTGGTTTTGAAATAAAGGCATACAGTTTAGTTTACAAAAATCAAAGTGTTCAATCGGTGCTAACTAGAATGTTATCGCGTACAAAAAGAGGAATTAGGGTATTTGCCGATGTGAGCGTCGTTGCAGGCTTTCTTATGATGGGTTTTGCATTTTGGTTTCTGTTATCTAACATTTCAAAATTCTACGTTGAGCCAACCGAATTTGCTGAATTAACTGTTCTAATTCCTGGAGTTACACTTACCTCAGCATCAGCAATTCTGTATTTCCTACTTTCAATACCCATAGTTTTGGTAATGCATGAAGGTGCACATGGAATTGTTGCTACATTAGAAAAAATAAAAATCAAAACTGGTGGTTTTGCAATATTCATTGCTTTGTTTGCAGGATTTGTAGAACCCGATGAGGAAGAGTTCAACAAAGCAAAGAAAATCTCAAAGTTAAGAGTTATTGGTGCTGGTGCTACATCAAATGTTGCTTTTTCATTTGCCTTGGGATTAATTTTACTTACAAATCCATTTTTTGCACTTGTTCTTCCTGAACCAATCCTTAGTACATTTTACGAATTACCTGAAGGAGTAATGATAATTGATGTGATGAGTGGATTAGGAGCTGAAAAAGCTGGTTTACTACCAAACGATATAATTACAAAGATTAATGACATCAAAATTCTTTCAGCGTTTGATTTTGAAAAAGCAAATTACAGTCCAGGAGATACTGTATCAGTAACAGTATTGCGTGGTGAACAAGAATTACAATTTCCTGTTGAGATTATGCCATCACCAGATGATCCGGAACGTGGTTTGATTGGAATCATGCGTGATAACACATCTCTTGCATACAAACCAGTTTACAATTTCATAGAATGGAATAATCCACCACTTTCAATGTTTTTACTTTGGTTATGGATGATTTCGTTTTTCATTGGAATAATCAATATGCTTCCATTGCCAATACTTGATGGAGGAAAATTCATTCATAGTATTATCGATAAAAAAATTTCTGACAAGGCTGTAAGCGGCGTAATGTGGGGAATCTATGCATTCACCTTTGCTATATTTGGATTAAACATTGCGTTATCATATGCAAAATCAGGCTGGTTTACAATCTAAAATCTAATGAGATATTAAAGAATTAATTTTCTTAAAGAGATACTGAAATGAAATGTGATAGATGTGAAAATAAAGCAGCGTATTCCAGAAAATATTCCGGGGAAAACCTATGTTCTAACTGCTTTTCTACTTCAATTTTAAGAAAAACTGCAAAAACAATTTCAAAGTATAAAATGATTAAAAATGGAGATGTTGTTTGTGTAGCTGTTTCAGGTGGAAAGGATTCTCTTTCATTATTACACATACTTGATAAAATGTCAAAGACTCATAATTTTCAAATTAAAGCTATCACAATAGATGAGGGAATTCCAGGATATAGAAATGAGGCGTTAGGAATTGTTAATGAATTTTGTTCACAGTTAGAATTAGAACTCAAAGTTTTTTCATATAAGGAATTATTCGACCTTACCATAGATGAAGCTCTCCAAATTCGTGAAAATGAAAAAACCACTTCATGTTCTATCTGTGGAACTCTAAGACGAAGGGCAATTGATCATGCAGCTAGAGAAACAGGTGCAAATGTCATTGCGACAGCGCATAACTTAGATGACACTCTTCAAACATTTCTTATCAATTTGATGTCAGGAGATACAACGAAGATTGGGTGGATGGATCCTGATACTTCTGATAAAATCCTTAGAAAAATAAAGCCATTTTGTGAAGTTTACGAGTCAGAAATAGTGTTTTATGCATTTACAAATGAAATTCCGTTTCAATCTGAACCATGTCCTCACATGAATGAAGGTGTTAGAACAGAAATTCGTGAGTTTCTAAATTCTTTAGAGACAAAACATGCCGGAATAAAAAATAATTTGTATAATTCTATACTTAAAACATGTCAAAATCTGAAAATGACTAGCTTAAAACAAACTAATGTTTGTAAAAATTGTGGAAATGATTGTACGGGAGAGATCTGTTCTGCCTGTAAGATGGTTTTAAAATTAAAAGAAAATCATAGCTAATGCAAATATAACATTATTTTGTAATAAAGTTGGTAGTAGGGAGGATTGGGGTATTAGCCGTGCCCCGTTCTGAAACCGGCTATATGCAGAAATCAGTAACTGCTGGGTAAATCTCTAGAAAGGTAATTCCCACTTGGTGTACGGAAATGAAATCACGCCGAGGCGGGTGGTTGCAGGACTAGAATTATCCGAAGGGATAATTTCTATGACCGAACCATCGAAAGGGATGAGGTCCGGGAGGGAGCAATCCTAAGTTGGAGCATCCACGCTTCCTCGTCAACGTGGCGGATCTTGTATGCCTTGAAATGGGGCTATCAGTCTAGACTGGAACCAGTAGAGCTACTACCATTATACAATAATTCAATGATGTAAAATGTAATTGAACATATAACAAACCAAATAAAGAAAAAGTTTCTTGAATTAAAACATCTTTCTATTAATTAATACAAAACTTCAAATTTTTTAAATTCATTCTTATACTTTTCATTTCTTATTACAACATCTTCCACTCTTGCATTAGCCGGTCCAGCATGACACCATTCTATAACTAAACTAACATCAACGTCTTCTCCCTCAAATACTGTTTCTACTCTTCCATCTTTAAGATTTCTTACCCAACCAGTAACATTATTTTGTTTGGCTTTCACTTTGAGGGCTTGTCTAAAAAAAACTCCTTGAACTTTTCCTTTTACAAAAAGTCTAACTCTCTGTTTGGCCATGTAAAAACCAGATTTTTGTAGCCATTAATCAATTTTGGGTTACGATAATACTATCTTTCTTTTATTCTTGCACGACCAGTCTTTCTAGCAGCTATACTACCTACTTTAGCTCCAGGTGGAGCGTTTCTTGAAACAGTGGAACTTTGTCCAACGTGTTGATGTCTACCTCCACCGTGTGGATGAACATATGCTGCTTGTGCAACTCCTCGTACAATTGGAAATTTTCTTCCTTTTGATCTAAATCTTCGCCATTTTCTTCCAGCACTCATAAATGGTCTTTCACCAACACCGCCGCCAGCTAGAATTCCAATCATTGCTCTATTTTTTGGATTTAGTGTTGTAAATTTTCCAGAAGGTAGTTTAAGAACTACACCTTCATCGCTGTGTGAAAAAACTGTTGCATTACTACCTGCAGATTTTATTATAGTACCACCATCTCCAAAGTGCTTCTCGACATTACAAACAATTGTTCCATCAGGAATGTTTTGAATACTAATTATATTGCCGTTTTCAATGGTAGATTTTAATCCTAATTGAATTTTTGAACCAACCTTGGTTCCAAGTACTGCTGGAACAAATGAGATAGAACCGTCCTCAAATCGTACTTTAGCTAAAGGAGCGTCTCGACCTCTTTCATGAACAAGATCGATGATTGTTCCTTCATGCTGTTCAGATAGTGAAAAACCGGGATATTTTGCACGGTTTAGTTTTCCAGTACTTACAGCCCTAAATTGAAAGCCTCCACGGCCACGTCTTCTAACTAAAGGTCTTTTACCCATTTTGATCGAGTTTTTTCATTACTGATTTTAAGCTTGTGATTGAGTTAGTAGTAAGTACAAAAATGAAACGCCAAAGATATAAAAAATAGCCAGAGAGTGTTTTGTTATGAGTCAGAATGCATTGTCCCTTAAGGTGTTAGAAGCATATACAAGAGATGTAGGTAGGGGCGTTGCTAGAATAGATTATGACTCAATGGACACACTTAATGCGTCTACCGGAGATGTAATTGAGATTAAAGGAAAAAGAAGAACTGTTGCAAAGTGTCTACCGTTATACCCTTCAGATGAGGGAAAAGGAATCATAAGAATTGATGGACTAGGTAGAAATAATTCTGGAATTGCGATTGGAGATACAATTACTGTAAGAAAAATCAAAGCAGTTGCTGCTGAAAAAGTGGTCGTAGCCCCTCTAGAAGCAATTCCTCCAATAGATGAACGATATTTAGCTGACGCTTTAGAAAGTGTACCATTGATCAAAGGTGATAATGTAATGGTTCCATATTTTGGCGGACGTTTAACTTTTCAAGTAATTGGTGTCACACCTGCAGCAGATGCAGTGCTTGTTACACAGAAAACTGTTTTTCACATTGCTGAAAAAGGAGAAACGTTACGTGGTGTTCCTCAAGTAACATATGAAGACATTGGTGGATTAACTGACGAAATTAAAAAAGTTAGAGAGATGATAGAGTTACCATTACGACATCCTGAAATTTTTGAAAAATTAGGAATTGAAGCGCCAAAAGGAGTTCTTCTTTATGGTCCTCCTGGTACCGGTAAGACTCTCTTAGCAAAAGCTGTTGCAAATGAAAGTAATGCACATTTTATCAGCATATCAGGTCCAGAAATTATGAGTAAGTTTTATGGTGAAAGTGAAGCTAGGCTAAGAGAAATTTTCAAAGAAGCAAGAGAAAAATCACCATCAATAATTTTTGTTGATGAAATTGATTCTATTGCACCAAAAAGAGAAGAAGTGACTGGAGAAGTTGAAAGAAGAGTTGTATCTCAGATGTTATCATTAATGGATGGATTAGAAGCTAGAGGTAAAGTTATAGTTATTTCTGCAACAAACAGACCAAATGCAATTGATCCTGCACTACGAAGACCTGGTCGTTTTGATAGAGAAATAGAAATCAAAGTACCGGATAAAAAAGGAAGAAGCGACATTCTGGCAATTCATACTAGAAACATGCCATTATCAGACGATGTTGATATGACGAAAATAGCTTCTGTTAGTCATGGCTATGTTGGTGCGGATTTAGAATATTTGTGTAAAGAAGCTGCAATGAAATGTTTGCGAAGATTATTGCCAGAGCTAAACTTAGAAGATGAAAAAATACCTCCAGAAACTCTTGATAAGCTTATTGTTAATGGAGAAGACTTTCAAAAAGCGTTAATCGAAGTGACGCCGTCTGGAATGAGAGAAGTTTACATAGAAAATCCTGATGTAAAATGGGACGACATAGGTGGACTCGTAGATGTAAAACGTGAGCTTCAAGAGGCTGTTGAATGGCCGATGAAGTATCCTGCATTATATGACAAGTTAGGACATAAAATGCCACGTGGAATTTTAATACATGGTCCTAGTGGTACCGGTAAGACTCTCTTAGCAAAAGCTGTTGCAACTGAAAGTGAAGCAAACTTTGTTTCCGTACGAGGTCCTGAATTGTTATCAAAATGGGTTGGTGAATCTGAAAGAGGAATTAGAGAGATCTTCAGACGAGCAAGACAAGCTTCTCCATGTGTAATATTCTTTGATGAAATTGATTCTATTGCTCCAATTAGAGGAGCTGGAGGAGAAACTGCGGTTACAGAAAGAGTAGTTAGTCAGCTTTTAACAGAATTAGATGGAATGGAAAATATGCGTGGAGTAATAGTTCTTGGTGCTACAAATAGAGCAGACATGATTGATCCAGCATTGTTAAGACCCGGAAGATTTGATAAAATAATTCAAATTCCATTGCCAGATAAAGATAGTCGATTAAGCATACTGAAGATTACTGCGGAAAAAATTCCAATTGTTTCAGATCCTAATGAACCGGGATGTGTTAATTTAGAAAAAATTGCAGAGCAAACAGATGGATTAAGTGGTGCAGATGTTGCTGCTATAGCCAATACTGCAGTATCCCTAGTTATACATGAATATCTTGACAGTCACCCGGAGATAAAAGAAGTCGAAAAAAGCTCTGAAGAAGCCAAAGTAACTATGAAGCATTTTGAAGAGGCAGTAAAGAAAGTTAGAGAACAAAAGGATCTCAAGATTGGCCAGAAGGTAGTTGCTTCCTACTACAGGTAGTTTTAATAAAATAAACTAACAATAGCACCTAAATGTCCGAATACAGAGGCTATGAGAACAAGTCTCTAATGTTTCTTAAAAACAACAAAGTAAAAGTTGGAGATTCTGTAAAAATTCTAGCTGATTTAACATATTCTGGAATTTTAATGCCTCGATTCGAATCAAGTGATGATGAACATATTGTATTGAAATTAAAAAGTGGTTATAATATTGGGTTAGAAATTAGTAAAATTAAGAAAGTAGAGTTAGTGTCAGAAAATGAGCCAAAAATAGTAACAGAATATAAAATTAAAAAAAATACATCATTGCCAAAAATACTTCTTTTATCAACCGGCGGAACAATTGCTAGTAAAGTGGATTATAGAACTGGTGGTGTTACTCCTGCATTAACTGTGGAAGAATTGAATGCATCGGTTCCAGAACTAGCTGAAATCGCAAATATTGATACTGAAGTATTATTTTCAGAATATTCAGAAAATTTAACGCCGGAGCATTGGAAAAAAATTGCTGAAAGACTTGATAGTTTAGTGAAATCAGATTATCGAGGAATAATTATTGCTCATGGTACAGATACAATGCAATATACTGCGTCCTTTCTTTCCTTCGCATTAGCTGGATATACTATACCTGTTGCCTTAGTTGGATCACAAAGATCATCGGATAGACCTTCTTCAGATGCAGCGTTGAATTTAATTTCAGCTGCAATTTTTGTTATCAATTGTAATACAAAGGGAATTTTTGTGGTTATGCACAATAATGAAAGTGATGATACGGTTTCTTGTCATTTAGGAACACGTGTAAGAAAAAATCATACATCAAAAAGAGGTGCATTTCAAACAATTGGAGATGACCCAGCATTTCTTGTAATTGATAAAACAATTAAAAATAATCTTAAAAAGAAATTTTTTAAAAATGATGATTATAAGCCAAGAATTAACCTTGATACCCATGTTGCTTTAATAAAATATTATCCAGGCTATAATCCAAAATTAATTGATGATTATATCAAATTTGGATTTAAGGCCATAATTTTTGAAGGTACAGGACTAGGTCATATTGGAAAATCTATGTATGATTATGTAAAGAAAGCAAAAGAAAAGGATCTTTTTTTGGGAATGACTTCGCAATGCATTGATGGTAGAGTAAATATGAATGTCTATGAAAGTGGGAGAGATCTTATTCAGTTTGGAATAACTCCATTATCTGACATTATTCCAGAAACTGCATTGGTAAAAGCAATGTGGGCGCTTGGAAATAGTAATAATAGTGAGGAAATGAAAAAATTGATGTTAGAAAATATTGCATCAGAGTTTTCTGATTAACTTTTAAAAAGTGATTGATGATATGACATCGATGGCACAAGTATCAATAGAACAAATTGGTTTGAAGGTAGGTTTAGAAATTCATCAGCAGTTAGCTACAAATAAAAAATTATTTTGTAATTGTATTCCAATAGAATCAGATGAATATACAACAAAATTTTCTCGTAAATTAAGGCTATCAAAGAGTGAATTGGGAGAATACGATCCTGCAGCACTTTTTGAAAGCACGAAATCTCAGATTTTTGTATATTATGGGAATCCCGAAAGTTGTTGCCTAGTAGAAAAAGATGAAGAGCCTCCACATAATGTAGAAATTAATGCAAAGAAAATTGCTTTAGTAATTGCAAGTAGTCTTAATTCAAACATTTTCAATGAAATTTATCCAATGAGAAAAATTGTTATTGATGGTTCTAATACATCAGGATTTCAAAGAACAATGCTTGTTTCACTAGGTGGAAATCTTGGTGTGGATGGAAAAAAAGTAGGAGTTCAATCAATTTGTCTTGAAGAAGATGCAGCTAAACTACTCAATAATAAAAATTCTGAGAGAGAGTATAGTCTAGAACGTTTAGGAATACCTCTTATTGAAATTGCTTTAGAACCAGTAACAGCTGGTCCATCAGAAATGAAAAAAATTGCTTTAACATTAGGTAGACTTTTGCGAACAACAAAAATGGTGTCGAGAGGATTAGGATCAATTAGGCAGGATGTGAATGTATCAATTAGGAATGGCGGGGTTGTGGAGGTTAAAGGAGTTCAACAATTAGATCAGCTAGAAAAAGTGATAGAATACGAAGCAAAAAGACAACATGGGTTACAGATTATTTCTGAAAAATTAAAGAGTAAAGAAATAGAAAAAATTGCAAAAGATGCCGATGTTTTTGATATTACGCAGGAGTTTCGTGAATGCGGTTCAAAAATTATTCAAAAAGCATTCAATGAAAATGCCATAATTAAGGCAATTAGAATCAAAAATTTTGCTGGCATGTTTAGTTTTTCACCATACGAAGGAATTAGATTGGGAAAGGAAATAGGTCAATTAGTTAGATTCTTTGGTATTGGAGGAATTTTTCATTCGGATGAGCTCCCTAATTATGGAATTGAAAGTTCCGATGTTGAGATAGTAAAAAAGATAACAAAAATTGGTGCAAATGATGGTTTTCTTTTGATTGCTGCACCCAAATCAAAAATTGATTTTGTTATTGAATCCATCATAAATAGAATTGAAGAGGCTAAAAATGGAGTTCCTGCTGAAACGAGATTGGCCACACAAACTGGTGAAACAGTGTATCTTAGACCAAGACCTGGTGCTTCAAGGATGTATCCTGAAACAGACATACCACCAATAATTGTTTCAAAAAATGAACTTGAAATGGCAAAAAAGCAAATCCCAAAATCATGGAATGAATCTATTTCTGAGCTTCAAAATAATTACAAACTCAATCTTCAGCTTGCTGAACAGATTTTTGATTCAGATTATCTAGAATTATTTGAGAGTATTTGTGAAAATAAAAAAAATTCGCCTACCTTTGTTGCATCTATACTTAGTTCAACTATTACCAACTTGCAACGACGGGGTTTGAATCCTCAATTTTTAAAAGACTCTGACATAAAAACAACTTTTCAATTTTTAGCAGAAGAAAGGATTTCAAAGGAATCAATAGAAATTATTTTTGAATCTATAATGTCAGAAAAATCAAAATCAGTAGAAGAAGTTATTAAAAAATCATCTCTTGGAAATATTAATGAAGATAAACTAAACAAGATGTTAGATGAGATCATTCAAAAAAATTCTGAACTTATAGAAAAACAAGGTCTTCGATCAATCGGACCAATCATGGGCATTGCAATGAAAGAGTTGCGTGGAAGAGCCGATGGCGAAATCATCAACAAATTATTGAAAGAAAAAATTAATTTAGCATTAAATAATAAAAATTAAAAATTAGGCTGAGTGCCCAAATTTTGATTTGTTTATTCGAGTTTACGTCTGCCAGTTCCTCTACCGGTTCTGACCCACATGCCTTTTCCTGAAGGTCTGCCAGAGGTTTCAGCAATATCGCTAAATTTCACTTTCTTGGTTCCTCGACCCATTGAAACGTATCTATCCTTAGCTGCTTCCTTTCGTTTTTTCTGTACATCTTTGTATGCAGCACCTGTCCAATTATCGGCTTCTTTTTCGGATACTCTTCGTGAAGTTCCTCTGCCTCCTACACGTACTACTTTACCCATGAATAATCTACCTGTAACTAGTTTTTAAAGTTGTACTATTCTAGAATAAAACTATGAAAATATTATGAATGCGGGAAGTGGGATTTGAACCCACGAACTCCTGGGAGATAAGGACCTGAACCTTACGCCGTTGACCAGGCTGGGCGACTCCCGCATCGTAGAATTTAGAAATCTAGAATAAGTTTCTTTATTGAGATCGTAAAGTAAAAACGATCTAAAAGATACTAAACGGTGATGGAATTTAGAGAAATTTATTGTAATAATTGTAAAAAAGTTCTAGGAAAATACAATAGAAAATATTATACTGATGATAAAATTGGAGAATTGTTAAAATCTAGTCACGCATCTCATGTTAGAGAAGGACATGAAATAGAGATAAGAAAAGTTATTGAAAAATCCTAATCTAACGAGTCTTTGAATTCTTCAAGGAGTTTCTTTTGATGTTTACTTAGTTTTTTAGGAATATCTACTATTAATCTAACATATTGATCTCCGCGTCCCCAAGAATTTTGGTGGGGTAAACCTTTTCCTTTTAATTTAATGATGGTGTTTGGTTGAGTACCTTCTTCAACCTTGATTTTTTCTGGCTTCTCTAGTGTAGGAATGTCTAATTCTGTTCCTAATATTGCATCTATCATGGAGATTTTCTGATCAAAAAATATGTCAACGCCGTCTCTTTTAAAATGCGAATGTGGTTTAACATTAATTCGAACTATTAAATCTCCATTTGTTCCATCTGGAGAATATTCTCCTTCACCTTGAATTGTATAGTCACCAGAATCTATTCCAGCTGGAATATTAAAAGAAACATGTCTTGTTCCTTTTCTTTTTCCAAATCCTTTACAATTTTTACAAGGTTTGTCTACAATGCTCCCTTGACCTCTACATTTTGTACATGGTGCAACGGTGACAAAAGAGGCAAATCCCATTTTTCGTGATTGTCTAACTTGTCCTTGACCATTACATGATGTACAATTTATTTTTGATGTACCAGCAGCGCAGCCTGAACCATTGCATGAATCGCATTCAACATCCTTCTGAACATCAATTTCCATTTTTTCCCCATGAAGTACATTCTCAAGTGTTATTGATGTTTCATATAGAATGTCTGAACCTCTTCTTTGACCAAATCCACCAAAACCGCTGAATCCACCAAATCCACCTCGTCCAAATAATGACTCGAAAATTGAATCAACTCCGCCTGACCTTCCAAAAAGGTCATTAAAAATATCATTAAAGTTTCCACTAGCTCCTCGAAAAATGTCTTCTGTGCTGTATCTACCATCAACACCAGAATGGCCGTATTGATCATAGATTTTTCTTTTTTCTGGATCGGATAATACTGCATATGCTTCTGAAATTTCTTTGAAATGTTCTGCCGCATCATTTGATTTATTTCTATCAGGATGAAATTTTAAAGCAAGTTTTCTATATTGTGATTTAATTTCATTAATTGAAGCAGTTTTAGAAACTCCAATGACCTCATAATAGTCTCGTTTTGCGCTCATAGATAATTTTTGTAATTGTAATCAGGTATAAATTGCCTAATTAGAGCTATTTGTATCCTGTTCTGAAGTGTTACGGTCACTGCTTTGTTCTGCAGTTCCTTGGTCACTAGAACCAGTTTGTTGTTGATTTGATGTGCGGCCAACATTCTTGTAAAGTTCTGTTGTAACTTCGTTAACTAATGCTTTTAATGCATCCAATTTTGGTTTTAATTGATTAGCATCTTTGTTTAAAGCTTCTTTTAGTTCTTTTATTGCATCTGTGATTTTAATTCCTTGTTCCTGTGAAATTTTATCTTTTAGATCGTGATTTACTAATTTTTCAGTAGTGTAAATGAAACTTTCAGCTTCATTTTTTAGATCTATTTTTTCTTTTTTCTTTTTATCTTCATCAGCAAATTTTTCTGCATCTTGTTTTAATTTTTCAATATCATCTTTAGATAATTTGGAGCTAGACTCAATAGTGATTTTTGCTTCTTTTTGTGTACCTAAATCTTTAGCAGTAACATTAATGATTCCATTGGCATCGATATCGAATTTGACTTCAATTTGTGGTATTCCTCTTGGAGCAGGAGGAATGTCAGTTAGATTAAAGCTTCCAAGTGAAACATTGTCAGCTGCCATTGGTCTTTCACCTTGAACTACATGAATTGTGACAGCTGTTTGATTATCAGCTGCTGTTGTGAATACTTTACTTTTTGAGGTAGGAATTGTGGTATTTCGTTCAATTAGTGGTTCTCTAACTCCACCTAAAGTTTCAATTCCTAGAGTTAACGGTGTAACATCTAGCAAAACAATATCGCTAGTCACATCTCCTGCAATAATTCCTGCCTGAATAGCAGCTCCAGCAGCTACTGCTTCCATAGGATCAACTCCTGATTCAGGATTTTTTCCAACAACTTCACCAACAAACTTTCTTACCAAAGGCATTCTGGTGGGTCCGCCAACCATTACAATTTTAGAAATATCTGAAGGAGAGAGTTTGGAATCTTCTAACGCTTTTTCAATTGATGGTTTACATCTTTCAATGATAGGTCTAACCAAATCTTCTAGTTTCGCTCTAGTTAATCTTAATTCTAGATTTTTTGCACCGCTAGATGGGTCATGTGAAATAAAAGGTAAGTTGATATCTGTTTCCATAACTGTGGAAAGTTCAATCTTTGCTTTTTCAGAAGCTTCAGCAATTCTGGTCATTGCTGTTTTATCTTTAGTAAGATCAATTCCCTCTTTTTTCTTAAATTCATCAACAACATAATCTATTATTGCTTTATCCATATCAGTTCCACCAAGTTGTGTGTCGCCAGAGGTACTCATTACTTCAAAAACTCCACCCCCCATTTCCATGATTGTGACATCAAGTGTTCCTCCTCCAAAATCAAAGACCATAATTTTCATGTCTAGTTTTGTTTTATCTAAGCCAAATGCCAAAGAAGCAGCAGTTGGTTCATTAATAATTCTAACAACGTTTAGCCCAGCAATAGTACCAGCATCCTTAGTTGCTTGACGCTGATTATCATCAAAATAAGCAGGAACGGTAATTACAGCTTGTTCAATTTTATCTCCTGTAAAAGCCTCAGCATCTTTTTTTATTTTTTGTAAAATAAATGCAGAGATTTGTTGAGGTTTGTATTCTTTATCGCCAACTTTGAAAACATAATCAGTGCCCATTTTTCTTTTAGCGGCAACAATTGTTTTTTCAGGGTTTGTAACAGCTTGTCTTCTAGCTGGTTCTCCGACAAGTAATTCACCATCTTTAAATGCAACAACGGATGGAAATGCTTTTCCGCCAACAGTTGCACCTTCCGCAGCTGGAATAATGGTTGGTTTTCCACCCATCATAACAGCAGCTGCAGAGTTACTTGTTCCAAGATCTATACCGATAATTTTTGCCATATTATTCACCTAATTTGTCAGATTGTTGTTTCTTTGAGATTTCAACTAATGTTGGTCTAATAACTCTATTATGAGAAATATATCCTTTCCTGAATTCTTTTGTAATTGTGTTTTCTTCAAGTGTTGAATCCTCGATAATTGATATTGCCTCATGAAATTTAGGGTCAAAAATTTCTCCTAACGCATCGATTGGAGTTATATTGTATTTTTTTAATAACGAGTTCATATTTTTTAAAATTGAATCAAGACCTTCGGTATAAACATCATTTTTAGAAAAAGCTTCTTTTGCTCGAATAAAATCATCATATATTTGAAGAAATTCGATCATCAATTGATCAATTTTTGCATTTACGCCATTTTCTATGTCCGATTTAGTTTTTCGTTCAAGGTTTTGTAAATCTGCTAATGCACGCTTGAGTTTTAATTCATATTCTGTGGTTTTTTCTTTCTCTTGCGATAATAATTTTTTCAAATTATCTAATGATAAATCAGGATTTTTTTCAGGCTCTAATTGTGGTGATAAACCATTGTGATCCTGTAATTCATCTTCTGATTTTACCTGGACAGGTACTTCGTTTGATTCTTCTTCTGACAATTCTGATCTTTTTTCTTTAGCTAATTTTATGTTTATTGTATTATTTCACATAGGGGATTGGCTTTAATTAGTAATAAATCAGAGCCTTTTTTGTTTTTTTCAATACTATCAAAATCAGTTTTTGAACATGCAACAACAATAGTCGTCTTATCACTATGAAACAAATCAAAATTAGGAGTGTCAAATGATTCAACATCTCCAATGTAATCTCGTAAGCGTGAGATTAAATTTTGTAACATCTCAATTTTATCTCCACGCATTTCATGCGGATCTAAACTCCATGATAAAGCGATTTTAGTTCTGCTTGCTTTAAGGTCATTTTTCTTTAATGTTGAACGAATTTCATCGATTAATCTTTTAATGTACCCATCAATTCCTTTAATGCTTCCGTTGATCAGATACATGAGAGTGTTTGCTCCTTCGAAGGATGAACCTAATGCCTTGAGATCATACAATCCTTTTACCATGTCATCTAAGTATAGATTTTTGAATTCATCAGAAGAGAGATCTGATTTTGTAGCATCATCTTGAGCAAACTTGCATACTTCTAATACACTACAAAGACTTGAAAATCTAGAAAGAGTGTCAATTGCATGAAAATGTTCTGATGATGAAAGAGAAACGAATTTTTTATCTTTTTTGCTCCTTGACAGTAACTCAACTAAGTCCTTATCTTGTTTGCTATTATATGACCCAATAACGTTTGGTTCATTTTTTAGATCTCCTAATGGAAAATAATAATAATAAATTGATTTTCCAACCTCAAATCCTGTTATATGTTCAAGTAAGGAAATGTTTTCATTATTTCCACCAAATCCTATTGGAAGTGTATATACAACTGAATTATTTTTCTTTAAAGGCGAAGTTGCATCTTTAAATTTTGAATTAATTTCTGTTTTTATATCTTGACCAGTTTTTCTAATTCTGGGTGCAAAGAAAAGATATTTTGCTTTAGAAATTGCAACATCAATAGGTTCCATTGATAGTAATGGTTCATCTTCTTTCAGTGATGAAACGTTTGGATAAGTTTTCGCAATTTCGGATTTTAGTGATATTGCAGAAGGAGTTGATTCATCAATAATTGAAACATCGGCACCTTTTATAGCCATTTGACATGCTAAAGCATAGCCTTCTGTACTAAGTCCATAAACAACTACTTTGACTCCCCCCATTTCTACTGAGGTGGGGTAACAAGAGTAAGAAAAACTTATTGAACTTGATATTGATTAAAACTGATTTTCGAATTTAATCAAATAAATGATCACTTATTTTGAATCAAATGACAATTCAATTAATCACAGAATAACATTTTAAAGGAAATTAAATTAAAATCGTCGTCCGGCAGCCCGGTAGAGGAGAATTCCGCCGAATGTAGAGGTCAAGCATAGGGGCCTTTGGAGCCCTTGACCCCAGTTCGAATCTGGGCCGGGCTATTCTTTATTTTAATCAATTTTTTGCTAAAAATCCAATCTTGTTAGTAATTTTGTTGCTATGTAGAATGATCCTAACGCTAAAAGTATCAATACTAACATCTCAATAATGATAAAATCATTAAAAGTTCCAAAAAATCCAGCTCGTATTACGTCTACTACGTATGTTAAAGGATTAGCGTAAAATGCTGAAGCGAGGGGTTCTGGAGCTCCTTTAGCTGGATAAAATGCTGTACTTACAAATGCAAAGAAAAGAAAAACTGTATTGATTGTAACATTGAATCCTTCGCTTGATTTGAGTCGTGTAGAAATTATTGAAGCTATTGAACCAAACAGGACAGAGCCTGTAATGGCTGCAAAAATTATCAGTGGTATTGTAATAAAACTAAATTCAATAGAGTTAAAAAAAACAGGAAATCCTACTAAAGCAATTAAAAAAGCACTCACTAATCCTATAATACCAATTGTAAAAATATTGCTTAGAATATAATTTGCTCGTGTAAATGGACCAGACATAATTTGTTCAAACATCCCGTAGCGTCTATCATTCCAAATTATAATCCCAGAAACTAGTGTGCTATTCATTATGTTAAAACCTATCATGCCAGTTGCTAAAAATGCAGGATAAGTAATTTCTTTGGCTTCAAATGTTACTTCATCAATCAATGAAGTATAAGCAAATCCTGCTACGAAGATATAGATTAATGGGAATATTACTTGCCATAATAAAAATCCAGGATTCAGTGAGATTGTAAGGTTTCTGTTAACTAATCTAATTATTGGATGCATCTGAATATTCTACCACTTTTAGAAAAATTTCTTCAAGATTTGTTGGCATTGCTGATAAATCTTCGATTGGAATTTTTTGTTGATTTAAAATTTGTAATATTTGTAATAGAACTATTTCAGACTTGTCAGAATGAATTGTAATGTTTGTGCCGGAATTAAAATCGATCTTACAGTCTTTGATTTCTTTTAATAAATTTGGAATTGATTGATGGTTTCCTAAAAGATGAATTTTGATAGTTTTTTCTTGACCAAATCTATTTTTTAGATCATCTGGAGAATCAACGGCAATTATTTTTCCTTTGTTTATTATAGCAATTTCATCGCAAATGTATTCAGCCTCAGTTAGCACATGAGTGGTATAGAAAATTGCAAGACCTGCTTTGGCTTTGTTTTTTAAAAAATCCAAGAGTTTTCTTCTTGCTGTTGGGTCAAGCCCTACAGTTGGTTCATCAAGAAAAAGTAATTCCATATCATGTATAAACTCTCGAGCAACTTGAACCCGTCTTCTTTGACCTATAGATAGATCATCATTTTTTTTATTTCTAATTTCTTCTAAATTAAATTCAGAGAGTAACTCTTCTACCCGTTCTTCTCTAATTTTTTTTGGAACATTCCACATCATTCCATACTTGTCAAGAGATTTTTCTACAGACAAAGTTGGCTCATAGCTTGGCTGCTGTAAAACAACGCCAATTCGATTTCGTACTTGTAAAGGGTGTTTTACAGCGTCAATTCCCAAAACTGTTAGTTTACCGCTAGAAGGTGGAATCAATGTAGTCAATAATTTAATTGTGGTTGATTTTCCAGCTCCGTTTGGTCCTAAAAATCCAAAAACCTGCCCAGACTTTACATTAAGATCGATTTCATCAACTGCTTTTACAGAATCATATATCTTTGAAAGAGATCTTGTGATGATGCTAGACATGAACCCACTGCGATCTTCTTACTAATTTAGTTAATGAAATTTTTATTAAGTGATCAAAATTATTGCTATGTACTTGACAGAATTTGAATCGATATTAAGTAAGTTATTAGAATTAAAACCAGAGTTTTCACGATCAGATATTGAAGAAAAAATTAAACAAAAAAAAGACAAAATTGGTGCAGGTTATCTAACCGATCAAGGAGCGCTTTTTCTGATTGCTTCTGATTTAGGTGTGTCTTTGTCTGAACCTCTCAAAGTGGAAATTGGTCTTAAAGACCTGTATGTTGGTGCAAAAGAAATTTCTCTAGAATCCAGAGTTCTAAGCTTGGCTCCTGCAAAACAATACGCTAGGAAGGATGGTTCTACATTTTTGCTTCGAATAATGACAGTTTATGATAATGATTCTACTGCAAGTGTAAAGCTATGGGATGAAAAAGCAAAGCTTCCAGAAATTGAGAGATTAAAGCCTGGAGATCTTGTGAAAATCATCAAGGCCTATGTGAAATCAGATCTTAATGGAAGACCGACAATTAATGTTGGTTCTGGTTCCCTTATTGAAACATCATCAGAAAAAAGTAACATTCCATCAATAGATGATATTACGGTGGATGTCAGTTCAGTTAAGGAAGGTCAAGCAGATCTTGTTGTTTCAGGTACAATTGATGGCATGATAAACACCATGGAATTTACAAATTCCAGAGGAATGCCAGGAAAAGCCTTAAGATTGCGGTTAAAGGGCAATGATGGAAATTCTATAAGAGTCGTTTTATGGGGACAAGATGAAACCAACATTCCAAAAATTATTTCATCTGATGCCAAAGTTCGTCTCTTAGGGGTTAGAGCCAAACCAGGCAACCAAGGTCTAGAGATTCATGGAAATGAATCTACAATAATTGAAATTGAAGGAGGGCAGGAAGTACAACCAATAGTGTTTAGAGTTATTTCAATTACAAAACTTGATACTGGAAAAACTATGGTCCTTGGAGTAGATAAGGAAAAAAGATTGTACAATATTTCTGATTCGTCAGAAAATATCTTACAATACAAGGAAAATGATGTTTTAGAATGTATGCCATCAAAAGTTTTTGGAAATTCAATAACTCTGTCTGAAAATTCTTTTATTCGTAAAAAAGATGATGATTCATCTTTGCCAAATAAAGCTGCAATGAGAACAAAAATTTCAGATATTAAAATTGGTGAAAACTATTGTGTTGAAGCAATCATTTTGAAAATTCCTGAAAGAAGAGAAGTTCAAACAAAGAATGGTGAATCTGTTTTACTTTCAGAGATGTTTGTAGAAGACGACAGTGGACAAATTTGGATTAAAGGATGGAGAAATCAAGCTCGTCTAATTGATAAATGTGCCCTTGGAGAAATAATTTCAGTCACAGGCGTTGCTGCAAAGTCTGGTTTAGAAGGACGAGTAGAACTGTTTCTGTCTCCATTTTCTACAATAACAAAGAAAAATTAGTAATCCCAGAAACCTCTAGTCATGACATATTGCCTTTCAGCCTCATAGATTTGTTTATAGAGATTTTCCTCATCTACCATATTTCTTAAAATTCTGGCTGCAGTGTCAGCCCCTATGCCATAACCAGACAGAACGATGATTGCAGTTTTTCCAAAATTTTCTATTAAAGAAGAAACTTTCCATGCTCTATCAAATTTGTGTTTTTCATCTGTAGAAATTTTCTTCCCTTGATGTTTTTTTTGGATGATTTTTGGCAAATCATAATCAGAATAAAATGTAGTAGTTATTTGACGACCTTTGCAATAACGGCAAGAAAGTGAGTTTTTTATTTCATTTGTTTCTACTACTTTGACCCATTTTCCACATCGAGCGCAGATGAGCCTATGTTTTGTTTTTAATAGTCGTGATTTTATCATGTCTAAAATTCCTTTATCAATATTCGCTGAAGATGAATAGTATTTTGTGGTATGATCTAAAATTGTGGTTGCGAGTTTGGAAAACTTGTCTACTTCATACCATTTAATTTGAATATTATTATTTTGAATGTTTTTTAGAATTTTTTCTGTACCGTCTAGATCATACTTATCATGAAAAAGTTCTCGTAGTACTTCTTTTACTAGTGATGTATTAGAATATCTATCATAAAGAAATCTCGCTGATTTTCTTTCATAAATCGCTTCACGCCCAACAACTCCGAATTTTTTTGCAACACACCAAGTTTTCCAGTTAACATTATGTGTTCCTGATAATGATGCAGAGATAATTGATGGTAAGTCATATTCATCATTTAAAACTTGAAGCAACAGGTTTTCTGATATTCTAGAACGCGATATTAGAACAATTCTATATGCATCAGAACGTGATTCTACAACAAAGCCAAGCATGGATGATAACATTGAAGAAAGTAATGTGGATATAGTAGAATTAATTTTTGTTCCAAAGCATGCATGTAATACCAGTGTCCCTTCTGACTTTACAGACTCGACGACAATTGTTTTTTCATTTGGAATTACATCAAAATTCAGTTTTGATATTGTGGTGTTAATTAATTTAAGTGAGCCTTGTTTTACTTTGGTTCTAAACATACCTACTTTTCTAGCTGTGTTATAATCAACAGGAATGCTTTCACCTTCCCAATATGGAACAGTGATATTGCCTGCTCTGAATGGTTCCACATTTACAATTAATGATTTTTCATCAATGTTCATAATTCTCCATTGCATTCCTCTAAGAACAAAAATATTGCCACCTTCTCCATAGTCTCCTACAAAACGCTGATCTAATGTGCCAATTACCTTCTTTCCAACAGTGTCAAAAACTCTAAATTTTAAAATGTCAGGAATTGTTGAGAGATTTTCAAAATAATATCTAAATGACCTTCCCTTCTTCCAAAAAGTCATTTTTTCTTTATCAAAAAACAGTAAATAGTTTGAATCTAAAAGCTCTAAAACATCAAAAAAATCAGCTAGTGTGAGGTTTCGGAATGGATATGCTTTTGTTAATATTTTAAACGCATTTTCAACTTGGATTTCACCCAACTGCATCGTTAGCCCAACTAAATGGTGAGCAAGAACATCAAGTGAACCGTCATGAATTTTTTGTTCTTCAATGTGACCCTCTTTAATTCTTTCAAGAATTGCTTTTGCTTCAAATTCATCATCTGAGTTATTTGTAATAATTAGTCCTTTAGCTGAAGAATCTCTGTTGTGTTTACTTCGTCCTATTCTTTGAATTAGTTTTGATACCTGTCTTGGTGATCCATAGTGAATTACCAGCTCGATAGATCCAATATCCAATCCTAACTCTAATGAAGATGTACAAACAACAATTCCTGATTTTCCTTCCCTGAGTGAGAATTCAGTTTCTTCTCTTACCTGTTTTGATAAAGAGCCATGGTGAAGTTCTATGTTAATATCTGATTTCTCTTTTAAAATTGATGCTAAAAACTCTGATTCGCCTCGAGAGTTTGTAAAAAGTAAAACTGGAGAATCAAGATTTAATTTTTTTACATAATCAATAATAGAATCTGCAACATCAGATATTGAACCATCTACATATTTTACATCAACATCATAGACACGAACAGAGGTATCACGAATTATCTTATACTTTCTTTTTGTTCCAACAACAAATTTTGCTGCTTCATCCTCATTTCCTATGGTAGCTGACAAACCAACTCTTGTTATTTCGTGACTTGAAGCAAGCTGAAGGCGTTCTAGACTGAGTGATAGCTGAGAACCCCTTTCGCTTGATAACAATTCATGAACCTCATCAATCACAATCCATTCTAGTGTGGAAAGTGCCTCAAGTATTTTTTTCTGCGTTAAAAGAATAACAAGTGTTTCTGGAGTTGTTATTAGAACGTCGGGAGGATCTTTTGTAATCTTTCTTCTAGCTGATTGCGAAGTGTCTCCATGGCGAATTTCAATTGTTAAGCCATCATTTTGTGCATAGCGAGTTATTCTTCTAAACACATCACGATTTAGTGCTCGTAATGGAGTAATGTAAAGAGCTTTAATCTTTCCAGATTTTTTAGATTCTTTGATCATAGAAAAGATTGGAATTACGGAGCACTCGGTTTTTCCAGAACCGGTAGGGGCTATAATTAGGGTATCTTTTTTTTGTAGAATTATCGGTATAGCTTTTTTCTGAATTTCAGTTAGTTTTTGAAACCCAAGTTGATTGAACTTTGTTATAAGAACTGGTTCAAGTAGCTGATTCTTCTGTTTGTTTTGATCTTGATCGTTCATATACCATTACGCCAACAATCCCTATTGCAAATAAAATTACAGTAATAATTGGAATTGAATCGAAAATTCCAGCCATAAATAATCACTGGATTTCATAGTTAAATAGATTAAGATGGATTTTTCAATCCGCCGGAAGTGATTTCATAGGAAAATTCATTTTCTCCAAAAGGAGAATAGGCTTTTCCATTATACTTTGTTCCTTTTTTTGAAAGTTTGATTTTTGTATGAGTGAACATGCTAATTGATTTATCTAGATTTTCAACTTCGTGATCATCAATATTTCTAATCATGTTTGTTACCACTGTGGGGATATTGTTGTGAATTGTTAATTCAGATAATGAGTGCATATATTTCATAAATAAAATATTTTTTTCTAATATTAATTCATTTTTTGAAAATTCAAATGAAAATAAATCAGTGATGTTATCTATAACAACTAGATCAAAATTAGATTCTGAAATTTTAGATAACGCATAAATTTGTTCCGAGGAATTTGTTATTCTGCTTACTTTGACATTATCCATTAATGAGTGATCAATATTTCGTTCTTTCATAATTTGAAGCATTCTTTCTGGTCTAAATTCTCCTGTAGTGTCCTGCAAGTAAACATGACCACCTTGTTCAAGTGAGTTTATGGATAGTTGTATCACAAATTGTGTTTTGCCTGAACCGTTTGAACCAAAAATATCAGTAATTATTCCATTTTGAACACCTCCTCCAAGAAACTGATCTAATTTTTCAATATTTGTTGGAATCATACGATCAATAATTTATTTACTCTAAATTAAAAGGAATTATTTTTTTATTCTTAGGCAAGGCTTTTATTCAGGATAACATCGATGCATGACAAGTGAAAAATTAGTGTCACAAACAAGTGCAAAAAGACCATTAACAACACTTCAAAAAAGTACAAAGAAGAAAGTAACTGTCAGACTGAAAAATGAGGTAGAATACAAAGGAAAAATGGATAATGTTGATTCTTATATGAATTTGATTATGACCGATGCTGAAGAGCTTCATGAGGACAAAGTTATAGCAAATTATGGTCGAGTTATTGTCCGAGGAAATAATGTATTATTTATCAAATTAGAAAATGAACTCTGATTTCTAGGAGTGCAAATCATGACTAGAAGTTTTCTTTTTACTTCTGAATCAGTTACAGAGGGTCACCCAGACAAGGTCTGTGATCAGATTTCCGATGCAATTCTAGACGAGTATCTAAGGCAAGACCCAGATTCTCGTGTGGCAGTTGAAACTTTGACTACAACTGGTTTTGTAGCAGTTGCGGGTGAAGTAACCTCAAAAGCAAATTTTGACAAGGAACAGCAAGAAAAACTGGTAAGAAATACCATTAGGGAAATAGGTTATGATAATCCTGATTTATTGTTTGATGCTGATTCATGTGAAATAATGTTGAGATTACATGCGCAAAGTCCAGACATCAGTCAAGGTGTAACTGCTACTGAAGGTAGAGAACAAGGTGCTGGTGATCAAGGCTTGATGTTTGGATATGCAACAAATGAAACAAAAGAGCTAATGCCAATGCCAATATTACTTGCTCACAAGCTTACCAAAAAGTTAGCAGATGTAAGAAAGACAAAAGAATTGCCATGGATTAGGCCTGATGGTAAGTCACAAGTGTCAGTTTTGTATGAGGAAGATAAACCAAAAAAAATTGAGACCATTGTAATTTCAACTCAACATGATTCAAGCGTATCAAATAGTGAGATAAAAGACGCAGTTATTGAAAAAGTAATCAAGCCTGTTTGTGGTGATCTGTGGCAAGATGATATTGAGATTCATGTAAATCCAACTGGAAAATTTGAAATTGGCGGTCCACATGGAGATGCTGGCCTTACAGGAAGAAAAATTATTGTTGATACATATGGTGGTTTTGGTCGCCATGGCGGTGGAGCTTTTTCAGGAAAAGATCCGTCAAAGGTTGACAGATCAGCTTGTTATATGTGCAGATATATTGCAAAAAACATTGTTGCAGGAGGGTTGGCTGATAGATGTGAAGTTCAAGTTGCTTATGCAATTGGTGTTGCAGAACCTGTTTCTTTGATGGTTAACACGTTTGGAACAAGTAAGATTCCTGAGGAAGACATTGAAAACATAGTTAGAAAGCACTTTGATATGAGGCCTTCAGCGATAATTTTACAGTTAGATTTGAAAAAACCAATCTATAGAAAAACAGCAGCATATGGTCATTTTGGTAGAAATGAGCCTGATTTTAAATGGGAAAAAATTGACAAGGCAGATATTCTACGTAGGGCTGCTGGACTTTAGAATCTGTTTGTATGATTGTAGTTTAAAATCTGATAATTTTTCTAACTTCTTGGAGCTTCCCGTAAAGCTTCCAATCATTATGTTTAGATCATCTACACCATAAACGCTTTTGGGGTTATGAAGAGCTTCAAAATATGCTTGTTCTAAATTAATTTTTTGAATTTTTATTTTCTTTGAACCAACAAGGTCAGAAATATAATTTTCAAAGCTTACAGTTTTTGGTCCAACAAGATCAATTATTTTTCTTGAGAATTTTTTTGATTTTGTTGTTTTGAAAAGAATTTTGGCTACATCATCAACAAAAATTGGTTGTAGCTTGTAATTGCCAGAGCCCGGAATTTGTACTATACCTTTTTTGATTTGTTTTTTAATGCATTTAGTTAATGGATCGTCTTTGCCAACGATGTATGATGGTCTAAATATTGTATAATCTAAACCTGAGTTGATTATTACTTGTTCTGCTTTGTATTTTGAAATGAAATAGCTGTTGGTTGAATTTTTTGAAACGCCAAGACCGCTGTTGAAAACTATTTTTTTAATTTTCGCTTTTTTACATATCTCAACTACTTTTTTAGTTAATTCAAAATTTACATAATTATAATCATTTTCTACATTCTCACGACCGCTTCCAATAAGATGAATTAAAGAGGTACAGTTTTTGAGTTTAGAAGGCTGTATTTTTGAAAAATTATTTATGATGATCTTAGTTTCTGATGGAAAACTTGAAAAATTTCTTCGGGCTATGGAAATTGCTTTTATTTTCTGTTCTTTCAAAAGCCTTCGAAGATTTCTTCCTACAAAGCCGTTAGCGCCAGTTAAAGCAATTCTGGGAATATTTTCCATATGAGGAAGTCTATAACATTTAATTTTAAAGGTACTCTTAGTTGTACGTTGAATGAAGCAAAAAAATTCAGAAAAGGTTTTACTACTGGTACATGTGCTGCAGCATCTTCAATGGCTGCAATATTATCAATAATTAAACAACAAAAAGTTCAGAATGTAGATGTAACGTTACCCAAAGGAAACTCGCTAAATATCAAAATTCACAGTTGTGAATTTAATAAAAATTCAGCCAGATGTTCTGTCATTAAAGATGGTGGAGATGATCCTGATGTTACACATGGTGCAGAGATTATTGTTGAATTGAGTTTAACAGACAATGTAAATCAAATTGAGATCGATGGTGGAGAGGGTGTTGGAATTGTAACAAAGCCAGGACTTGGGTTGGAAATAAACAAACCAGCAATCAATCCTGTTCCAAAAAAAATGATTTACCAAAATCTAAGCCAAGTTGCAAATGAAATTTTAAGACAAAATGGAATCAAAGTCGTGATTTCTGTTCCAAAAGGAAAAGAGCTCGCACTAAAGACTGATAATCCAAGACTTGGAATTGTTGGTGGGATATCAATTCTAGGAACGTCTGGCATTGTGATTCCATTTTCAACAGCATCATTTGCAGCATCAATTAGGCAAAATCTTGATGTAGCACTGGCGATGGGTAATGACACAATTGTTTTAACAACGGGTGGGAGAAGTGAAGAGTTTTCAAAATCACTTGTTGATTTGCCTGAACACTGTTTTGTTCAAATGGGAGATTTTTCCGGGTATGCTATTCAACAATGTGCTAAAAAAGGAATCAAAAAAGCATATGTTGTTGGATTTATTGGTAAATTATCAAAAATGGCAAAAGGAGTTAAACAAACTCATGTTAAGGGTTCAAAAGTTGACATGGGTTTTCTATCAAAGCTAGCAACTGAATCTGGTGCAGAAGTGTCAGTTGCTAATAAGATTAAAGCTGCCAATACAGCAAGACATGTACAAGAGATAATTCAAAAAAGCCAATCAAATGAGTTTTTCAATAAAGTTTGCTCTAACGTATACGAACAGATGAAAGGGCACTCTGAGAACAAAGTTTTACTTGAAGTTATTTTGTTTGATTTTGATGGATCTGTGTTATCTAGATATCCAGAAAAGTAAGATATTTTATTAAATCAGAAAGGATCTTGGTGTGGAAAAAATTTCAATTCTAGCAATTACAAAAAATGGCATAAAAATTGGCTTGTCGCTCAAGCACCTATATCCTTCATGGAAAGTTTTTGCACCAGAAAAATTCTCAGATAATAAGTCTAACGTAGAATGGTATTCAGAGTCAACTGGTGCAAAAATTGCAGAGCTATTCAAAACAAGTGATGCACTAATTTGCTTGTTTTCACTCGGAGCAGTGATCAGACTAATTTCACCACATATTAGAGATAAAAAAACTGATCCTGCAGTACTTGTTATTGATGATAAGACAAATTTTGTAATCAGTACTCTATCTGGTCATCTTGGCGGAGCAAATGAGCTTACAGTAGAAATTGCAAAAAAACTTGGTGCTACTCCTGTTATTACTACTGCAGCTGATGTTAACAAAACCATTGCTGTTGATCTTTTGGGAAAAGAATTTGGTTGGAAGATTGACGATGACTCTACTGTTACCAAAGTCAGTGCGTTGATGGTAAATGATGAAAAAATTGGTGTTTTTCAAGATGTGGGTGAAAAAAACTGGTGGAAAGATGAGCTACCAAAAAATGTTACAGTTTATTCTTCATTTAATGAACTTGAGAATTCTAATTCAAAGGGATTTTTAATAATTACAGATAAAATCATTGAATCAAATATTTTGAAAGACTCTGTCGTATACAGACCTCCATGCTTAGTTGTTGGAGTTGGCTTGCATTGGGACACTTCAAAAGAAACCATAAAGAGAGGACTAGAATCAACTTTAGAAAAATATAATCTTAGTTCATTGTCAATTGCAAAATTTGTTTCATTAAAAAAACCACATGATATTAAAGGTTTGAGTGAAATTGCAAACGAGATAAGTGTTCCAATTGAATATTTTGAAAAAGATGATTTGGTTGATGTAGAGGTTCCAAATCCATCTGAAACTGTAAAATCATTTGAGGGAACTTCAAGTGTTTCAGAGGCCTCTGCAATAAAAGCATCTGGAGGACAACTTGTTGTACAAAAACAGAAATTCCCCCCAAATTTAACAATTGCAATAGCTAGGATTCCAAATTGAAAAGAGGTTTGTTACTAATAGACAGGGGAAGTAGAGAAAAAGAAGCAAAAGACGAGCTATCTATAATTTGTAAAAGAGTAAAAGAAAAAGGAAATTATGAGTTTTCAGATTATTGTTTTTTAGAGGTAGTTCCACCTTATATTGAAGAAGGAATAAAAAAATCACTTGTAAATAACATAGATTCGCTTACTATTGTTCCATATTTTCTTTATCCTGGAAGAAAAGTCAAAGCTGCCGTAACTAATGCTATAAAATTTCAAAAATCAACTGATGTGAAATTTGTTGTTTCAAAACCAATGAGTATGCACAAAACTATGATTGAGCTTGCAGATAATAGAGTTACAACGGCATTAGAGGAAAATCAGATAAAACTTGCAAAAAATATGGTAGATGTACTAATTATTGGTCATGGAAGCAAAGACCCTAACGCTCATCTTGCTATCAAGTATGTGGTTGATGGATTAAAAAAAGCATATAGAAATGTTTCTTATTGTTTTTTGGAGATAGAAGAACCAAACATCGCACAGGGAATTACAAAGTGTGAAAAAGATAATCCCGAAGTTTTAGTTATCGTGTTTTATTTTCTTCATAAAGGTGCACATGTTAAACGAGATATCTATGAGGATCTTAACCCAGCACTTGAAAAATCAAATCTAAATAAGGTTTTGATTACAAAGCATATAGGGACTGATGAAAAAATGATTGATTTGATAATAGAGCGAGCAAAAGAGGTTGAAAATGCAAACTGAGAAGGGTAAATTAATTGAAGATGCTAGTATGCAAATAATTGAAAGTGAAATTGGTACACATTCATACAATGAAAAAGAATGGCCTATTGTCAGAAGAGTGATTCATTCAACAGCAGATTTTGATTTTGCAAGAGAAAATAAAATGATTTTTCATAAAAATGCAATCCAAAGTGGATTAAATGCCATAAAATCAAGATGCAGTATTGTAGTTGATGTAAATGGCGTTGCTGGTTTGATAAACAAACAGTATTCAAAAGAATATGGCAATAACATAATTTGTAAAATTTCAGATCAAGATGTTGCACGGCAGGCACAAAATGAAAACAAAACTAGGTCTCAAATGTCCATGAGAATGGCTTCATCTGAGATTGATGGGGGTCTTGTCGTAATTGGAAATGCGCCAACTGCATTACTTGAGGTTATTCAAATGATGAAAGAAAATATTGTAAAACCTGCACTCATAATTGGCATGCCTGTTGGCTTTATTTCAGCAGCAGAGTCAAAGGAAGAATTGACTAAAATCAATATTCCATTTATTACTAACAAGGGTAGAAAAGGCGGAAGTTCATCTGCAGCTGCAATAGTTAATGCATTATACAAACTAATTCAAGAATCATCTTTTTGATGTTTTGATACATTGTTCGACAAATTTTTGAGCATAATCTGAGCTATCAAAATAAAGATGCCCATAAGAGGCCAAAGTATTATAGTTAATCAAACCATCTTGTTTATTTTTGATTCCTTCACCAATTGAAAGTTTGTATGCAAATTTAGAATCATGTGGTATTGAATCAATCTCTGAATAATGAAATTCATGACCTCGAAAGTTTTTTGATTTTGTTGAGATAATACAATTTGATTTTATTTGTCCTTTAGTATAGTTCAATGTCATTTTTTTTGTCATTTTTGTGTCCGCATCAAACAAACCGACCATACTGTATTTTTTATTTCGAAAAGTTATAGATCTAGTGAGATACATCAAGCCACCACATTCAGCATAAATTGGAACATTTGTTTCAGCCAAATTTTTTACCATTTTTTTCATTTTTAGATTTTTTTGCAATAAATTTCCAAGAATTTCTGGAAACCCTCCACCAATATAGATACCATCGCAATTAGGGATTTTGGAATCAGATATAGGACTAAAATATTTTATTTTAGCTCCTTCTCTTCGTAATGCTTCTAAATTATCTTGATAATAGAAATTAAAAGAATTATCAAGTGCCACTGCAATTGTAGTCTTGGTATTTTTTATTTTTTCGTTTTTATATTTTGGAAATGACGAAGTGTTGTTACTAATTTCAATTAATTTATCTATATCTATATAATCAGAAATTTTTTTTGCGGTAGTTTGAATTTTATTTTTTATTGATACTTGTTCAGTTACTGGGATAAGTCCTAGATGCCGTGAAGGTAATGAATGTTCAGAATCTTTCGGTATTAAACCAACAATTGGTATTTTTATAGAATCAAGAGCTTGTTTGCATAACATCTCATGTTTTTTACTTCCTAATTTGTTTAAAATAAGACCAACAATGTTCGAATTTTTATGAAATTTTTTGAATCCTAATACGGTAGCTGCAATTGAGCGGGCTGTTTTGCTTGCATCAAGTACCAGTATTACAGGCGCATTAAGTAATGAGGCAGTATGGTGAGTACTAGAAAAATTTGATGATCCCGATAATCCATCATAAAATCCCATGACTCCTTCAATTATTGAATAATCAGAATTGGAATTTTTTGTAAAGGAAGTGATTAACTCTTGTTCTCCCATTAACCAGGCATCAAGATTTCTTGTTTCATTTTTTGAAATTGAAGAAAGATAACTTGGATCAATATAGTCTGGGCCAACCTTAAATGGTTGAACAGAATAGCCTCGTTTTTTGATTCCATGAATTACTGCACAAGAAATTAATGTTTTACCAACTCCACTATTTGTTCCTGCTATTACTAGTCTTGGAATTTTCAATTTGCATCAATAGATCTGTTTTTTATTTAAATTGTGGTTTAGAGTCATAATTTCCTAATCTTTTTAGTTAATCGTTTGGAACTTTGATTATGAAAAAAGGTGGTTTGGTTATAGTTTACACTGGAGGTGGAAAAGGGAAAACAACTGCTGCGTTAGGAATGGCTTTGAGGGCAGTTGGCTATAATTATAAAATTTGCATGATTCAATTTATCAAAGGATCATGGCATTATGGTGAAATTGATTCCTCAAAAAGATTAGAACCAGAGTTTGAGATAATTGCAGCTGGAAAAGGTTTTGTAGGAATTATAGATGACAAAAGTCCAAAAGAGGAACATGAAAAGGTAGCAAGAGAAACTATTAAGATTTGTAGAGAAAAAATTCAATCCGGAAAATACAACATTATAATTTTAGATGAAGTAAATTATGCAATAAATTTGGGATTGATTAATGTAAATGATGTTTTAGAATTAATAAAAACAAGGCCTGAGGGATTAAATCTTGTTCTTACGGGAAACTATGCTGTGCCTGAAATTGTTGAGCTAGCTGACCTTGTTACTGAGATGAAGGAAATAAAACATCCTTTTCAAGATGGAATAAAAGCAAAAAAAGGAATTGATTTCTAGTCAGCAACATTAAATTACACATCACAAAATTTAGAGCCAATGTCAACTGAAATTCAAGAATTACCAGAGCAAGGAGAGATTGTTATTGCAACAGTTACTAAAATTATGGATCATGGAGCATATGTTAGTCTTGATGAATACAATGGTTTACAAGGGTTTTTACATATTTCTGAAATTGCACCTGGGTGGATTAGATCTGTTGGCAAGTATGTAAAAGAAGGTGAAAAAAAAGTTCTTCTTGTAAAAAAAGTAAATCCAGAAAGAACCGATATTGATTTATCATTAAAACAAGTTTCAAATGATCAAAAAAAGAAAAAATTGTTGGAAGTTAAAAGACATGAAAAGGGCAGTTCATTAATCAAAGAAGTTCAAGAAAAAACGAAATTATCAAAAGATGAAATAGAAAAATTAGAAGATGTATTATATTCAAAATATGATTCCATTTATGACGCGTTTATGGATATTGCAAGAAATGGCATATCTGCTATTAGCGAGCTAAAACTGTCCAAAAAAACAGTTTCTGCTTTAGAAGAAATAAGTTCTAAAATGAAATTACCATCTGTAGAAATAAGAGGGGTTTTGGAAATTTCTAACAAAATGCCGGATGGGGTTGAAATTATTAAAAATACTCTTCTTAATGTGATGAAGGATGAAAAAGGTAAAAATATTCAAATTGCATATATTGGTGCGCCAAAATATAGGTTATCTGTTACAGCTCAAGATTTTAAATCCGCTGAAAAAATTATGAAACCAGTTCTGGAAGAAATTCAACAGTCAATAGAAAAGAAAAAAGGTACATTCAAGTTTACTAGAGAAGAATCAAAGAAAACACGTGAATAGCTAATGAGATTTCAATTAAGAAAATGTGATAAATGTAAGAAATATAGCCTAAAGTACATGTGTTCAATTTGTAAACAGGAAACTGTTTCAGTTCATCCTGCAAAATTTTCTCCAGATGACAAGTACATTAGGTATAGACTTGCAGAAAGATACAAGTAATTTGTGTTTATTATGATTCTGATTCAGGAATGTAATCTTTGTTAATTTCATAAATGAAGACTCCTAGTATTGGTCCAATTTTTTCATCTTCAAAAGAAGTAGAGGAGTATACTAAACGTAAAGGTCCAGTGCTATCTTCGGAATATTTTATGTCCTTAACATAAATTCCAATAGAACCTGGAGTATAATTTTCTAATACTCTGGGAGAGTTAGCTTCTGCATATCCTAATACTGAATAAGGAGTCATTTTTCCTAAAAGAGTATTTTCCCAGAAATAATCAGTTCCACTAATCCCATCATTAAGTAAAAATTTTTGAAGGGGTTCTTCAGCTATTCTCATAAACCATTGTTTTTTACTTTCATCTCCTCCTCCTCTTAGCACATAAAGATCTTGAGGTTCTGTCTGAATTTTTTGTGAGGAAATAAAAATAAGAACATAGTCTGCTTCCATTTCTTGCAACATTTTCCATGCTTGATTAGGTTCACTAAGGAACATTTTTGCTATGTTTTGAATAATAGTATAATGGATTGTTGAATTATCAGCTAAGGATTTTCTTTCACCTAAAGTAGAAATCCAGTATCCATAATCCCACCAAGAAGCTATTACTGAATCTTTTGGAGTGTTGTTTTTTATCCATTCTAAAGCTTCAAGCCAATCATTTGTTGCTATAGCAAAATTTGTTCCACCGTTTAGAATGGTTGGTGGATTGTTTGATGAGTAAATCCAATTTGCATTAGATGCAGGTAAAAATATTGGCGAAACGAATAAAATAACAATAATTATAATAAATGCTATCTTTATTTTATTTCCAGAATTCTTGATAATTTTCTTGTTTGTTGGTTTTGAAGTTTTAAAAATTTCATTGGTTAAAAGGGCTAGTCCAATGGAAGACAATATTATTACAGAAATTGATGCAAAGACCTCTAATCGTACAAAAGCAGAAGTAACATAGACTCCAATTAATCCAATTATTAATGCAAAGGTAATCATATCACTTGGAATTTTTGTAGACGAGTCGTTTTGTTTCCCTTTATTTCTAAAAATTAGCCAAATTCCTAAAGCTGAAAATATCATAAAGATTGAAAGAAAGAAAAAAGATTGCCCAGTTGTTGTTGTGGCATGTTCTGCAACTGAATCTACTAAGGGATTTGTTGTAGTGAGAAATGGATTGATGGCATTAAGATATCTAAATGATGGAAGATCTATGAATGCAGAACTTGCATTAGCAGAAAGTATAGCTATTCCTGCAATTATAGTGCCAGCCAAAAAATATAGACCATTTCTTATTTTCTTTTCTTCCTTGCTAAGTCTTTGAATAATGATACAAATTACTAAAAATATTGTTGGTCCAATTAAAGAAAAACCTCCAAGGCCAAAAACAAAATTTATGCCAGGTCTTTCAAAAAAGCTAGTTGTTAGTAATAGACTTGCTGTAAAGACAGGTATTGCCCATATTAAAAACCGATAATCTTTTCTTACAAATGGTAATGCAAAGAAAAAAAATCCTAATGGAATTATAAAAAATTGAATTCCTCCCCAAGAAGTCAATCCTAGTGTAATTATAATTCCACTGCCAATCAGTTTGATCAAAGCGTGTTTTTTGTTATTTGATTTTATAGCGCTGAGAAAAAAATAGACTCCTAAAAACCCAAAAAAAAGCCCTAGTGGTTCTGATTTAAACCAGCCAATATTTCCTCGAATGATTAAAGGTAATGAAATTGAAGAAAACAATGAAGCGTAAAGTCCTGCAGTTGTACCTCCAATTACTCTCACTAGAGCAAAAATAACGATGGTTGAAAGTGAACCAAAAATTACAGGAAATAATATTGTGAAATCATAAAGGTCAAATGAACTTGCAAAAAGTTGATACAGTATTGCAGCTGTGATGTGTAACATTATTTGGGAAGTTGCTGATACATCCCTTCCAATTGGATGCCAGCTCAAATCATCATGCCAATCAAAATAGGCAACTAATCCATTTTCTACAATAAATTGAGTGGCTCTATAATTAAAAAATGGATCAAATTCATTTAGTTCAAAACCGTATTCAGCTGGTTGTGATCTAATTAAGAAGGATAGTGAAAAACTAATTGCAAGAATTCCTATAATTAAAAGATGGTGTAAACGAAATTCAAATGTTTTTGTAGAGAATAGTGTTAAGTCAGATAGCAATTATCGTGTTTGAATTGAGATTGTTTATTACTCTTTTGTAGAAAATTGTTAAAAATTTTGAAAACTGTTCTCTTTTTTTAAATTGTTTTTATTTATGGTGCGTAAGTACCTTTTAGTGATGTTTTTTCTATTATATGATTGTTCATAGCATTTTCTACCTGTTCTTTTGTAGCACCTTTTTGTAAATTTAATTCTGTATCTAAGGCATAAAGTTTGAAAATATAGGTATGTCTTTTGTCAGGTGGCGCAGGTCCACCATAACCTAATTCTCCAAAATCATTTTTACCATCAATTGAATTTGGCAAGGAATAAGATTCCGGTATTTCTATGGTGTCAGATTTAATATTAAAAATAACCCAATGTACCCATAGCTTCCCAACAGCTGCTTTTGCATCAGGATCATCCATGATTAAAACAAGAGATTTTGTTTTTGGTGGTATTCCACTAATTGAGAGAGGAGGATTTACGTTATCGTGTTTGTATCCATATTTCTTAGGAATTTCGTCTCCGTTAGAAAATGTAGTGCTTTTTAATTGTAAACTTGCCATTGGATATTGATTAGTGATTGGTAAGTTAAATTTTTCTAGGAATCTAAAATGATTCTATCGTTAGAGAATGTGATTATGCTAGCTCCGAATAATTTTGCCTTGTTCTTTAGTTCTTTATCCATTGTAGCAATCATTCCGCCATGATTTTTTATATATGACATTAATGCTTCGTCGGCATATTTTCCTGAAATAGGAATGGTTTTTAGATCTTTTATAAAATTTAGAGTTTTTTCTGCTTGTGGTTTTTTATTCTTATCATTGCAGAGTTTTTTAAGTTCGTTTTTTACGGTTTCTGGAACAACAAAATGAATTGGCCCAATTTCAATATCAATATTGTCAATATTTTTTATTTTTTTTGTTGCTAAATGAATTAGAAAGCTTGTATCACAGATTACATCAACCAACTATGCCTGCTCCAATTAATCTCCATCTTTCTGCAATTCTTCTACTAATTGCAACATTTTCTCCTTCAAATAGACATACTGGTCTTCTAAATTCTACTTCAATTTCGTTTGATTTTACTTTTTTAACTTGAGAGAGTACTGGAGCCGTACCAATATTTAGTCTTAGTAATTCTCCATTTTGAATTGGTAAAACTTTAGTTTCGTCTGTGGTTCCTACTGCTGAATCAAATAGATTTGTTTCAATTTTTGTTTGTGAAGAGTTTTCAGGAAGTGTTCCTGGTTTTCCAATTACTGAACCTATAAATGAATCACTTCTCGTCATAGAAGGATCAAGTTTAGTGCCAATAGCTACTAAACCACCAGGTTTAACGGATTCGACTATTCCAGCACCAGTCCCTAAAGATACAATTTCTGTTTGTATTGGTTCATAATTTTTTCTTTTTTCATTTAATAAACCGGGTTTAATTTCTATTTCATCCCCAACGGTAAATCCTCCTTGTGTTAAACTTCCTCCAATAACACCGCCTTTCATATCTTTGATTTTAGAACCAGGTTTGTTAACATCAAAAGAACGTAACACATGCATTATTGCATTTTTTGATTCATCTCTTATAGGAGTTTTAATGTTTGATTCAATGGCTCCGATTAAAGCATCAATATTAAGACCAGATTGAGCTGATATTGGAATAATAGATGATTTAACTGCATTAGTACCCTTTACAAATTTTAAAATATCAGAGTAATTTGCCATGGCATCTTTGTAAGAAACTAAATCAATTTTGTTTTGTACAAGGACGATTTGTTTTATTCCAAGAGTTTGAAGCGCAAGAAGGTGTTCTTTTGTTTGAGGTTTGGGAACTTTTTCATTTGCAGCAATAACAAGTAATGCACCATCCATAAGAGCAGAACCTGACAACATATTTGCCATCAAGCTTTCATGTCCGGGACTGTCTACAAAACTCACTACTCTCGATAGTTCACTTTCATTTCCACAGTTGGGACATTTAGGAGTAGTAGAATATCCTAAAGGTTCTTCACAACTTTTACATTTGTAAAATGCTGCATCAGAATACCCTACTCTAATTGTTATACCGCGTTTTAGTTCTTGGCTGTGAACGCTTGTCCAAATTCCTGTAAGTGATTGAATTAGAGTTGTTTTTCCATGATCTACATGCCCAGCTGTGCCAACATTTACACATGGCTGATAGCCATATTTTTTTACATACCAATCAGGAAGAGTCTCTTTCCAATGCAATGGTCAAAATGTAAAATTGGGTTATGTTAACTTATTCTTTTTTATCTTGCTTTTCAGCTTTTTTTGGAGAATCTGTTTTTTCTTTCTTTTTATCTTCTTTAGTATTAACACTTTCTTCAGTAGATGATTCAGTTTTTTCTTCTGCAGGTATTATGCCGTCAAATTTACAATTAATTTGATAAATTTCTTCAGATATTGTGTTTCCTCTGATTAATTTTCTAATTCGTTCACCTTTTTCTGCATCTTGAAGGCCAACTCCTTTAGATAATAAAACATATTTTCTTGAAGCTCCGTGAAGATCTGTTCTCATCGGAACACCAGATTTATCGCTGCCGCCCGTAATGTTCATTTTACCAGCTAGTCCAACAATTGCTGCATCAGTATCATTTCCAATACGTAATCCAAGTAATGAAGTAGCTTCTTTATCTTTCAACTCTTTTGTTAAAGATTTTCCTTTTTTATCAGATATAGTTAATTTGAAGTTAGTCAAGTATTCATCAAAAATTTTTGAACTACTAATTAACGTTTGGACATTATTTTTAAACCAAAACAACACTTGTAATTTGTGGTTGAGAAGATCAGGTGTCCAAAGTGTGATAACAAGATGATAAATTTACAGGCTTGCCACATGTTTTGTCCAAAGTGTGGTTCACATTTAGATTGTTCAGATAAAGGAAATTTCTGGTAACTATAATCCTGGTCTATCAGGAATATAATCTGCAGTCATGTTAATCACATGTTCTTTCATTATTTCTAAGTAATTATCATAATCTGTTTCAAAATTACAGTGTGGACACTTTACAGATTTCATTTCATCATCAAGAATAGCAACTTTATCACATTCAGGACATTTTGCATCCATAATAATTACCGTCTCATCAATCTATATAACACTAATCTAAAAGTTGGTCTTACGCGGAGTTAGTCAAGCCTGGTCATGACGTCAGCTTCCCAAGCTGAAGGCCGCGGGTTCAAATCTCGCACTCCGCATTAAATAATTAATTTTAAAAATATGAAATTTTTTATTCGTTTTTATTGTTTGTTTTTTCAATTAGTTCGTTTATTTTTGAAACTATTTCTGGATAAGTTGGTGATGTTATTTCTCCTCTTTCATTTACCTTAATTTCTAATTTTTTAATCAACGCTTTTCATATTTTTTTACTATATTTCAACTTATTTACTAAGTTAATTTTTAAGAAAACAAAATTTTTCAATTAATGCTTTGCCATCATCAGTCATTTCTGGATGAAATTGTGTTCCAAAAATATTAGAATTTTTAACATTGATTATTTCATTTTTGCAAGAATTAGAATAAGCTATACATTCTATCAGATTTCCTAATTTTGAGATCTCATAGTTATGACTCTCAAAAACCTGAATTTTATTCTTGCATAAGACATTTTTTTGAAAGATTGTTACTTCTTGATTACCTTTTTGCGCTGAATTAGATTTTTTTATTGTTCCACCCAAAGTGAGGTTTAATATTTCTGCTCCGTAACAGATTCCTAAAAGTGGAGTTTTTTCTTGTATAGAGTGTTTAATGATTTGTGAATTGACTCTATTCATAAATTGATCATTTTTTCGTCTACCTGATAGTATAATTGAATCATAATTTATCAGATTTGAAAAATTTACTTTATTATATTGAATTATTTCAAATGTTATTTTTTTTCTGAGAAAATTAATTAGATGTTTGGTGTATACAGAACCATTATCAACCACTAATAACAACTAATTGCCTACCTCAATAGATATGTAATGCATCTCAGGAACATTATCTCTAACTATAATTGTCCCAAAGTTGAACACATTACTATCTTCCCATAGGTAGACTTTATCAGTACGCGGTTTTACAAAGTCATCTATAAATTCAGATATTAGATTTTTAGTGTCTTCTTGTTCTCCAACCGTGATAAAGAAGACTTCTCCTTCTTTGAATGATAGAGGAATCTGTATCGATGTTGGTTCTAGGATTTTAATTTCTTGTTGTTCAAATAATGATTTAATGATTTCTATTCTATCTGCTCTATCTAATTTTGTTACGTCTCCATTGGTTTTTGGTGTTGTTGTAGAAACAACTCCTGATAATTTTTTAAGATAAGCCTCAAAGGCTTCTTCTTGAGTATTTCCAAGACCTACATAATATTCTCCAGTAAATGCAGCACCAACTGCTGCTATAGTTCCTAATTGAGCAACTACTCCACCTGCACCAGCAGTATAAACCGGAATAAAGTAAGTATCATGTTGACCAACATTATACAAGATGTTGTCACCAACTCGAGGATTTCGTAACAGAGTTTTTAATTGTGCAAAATCAGGATCTCTGTCAAGAGCCTCACGAACGGCTGTTGGACCAATAAGCTTGGTTGTTGAGTTTAATGGAACTTCATAAAATTGCATTTTTCCAAGATTTGGTAAATCATTTTCCACTATCATAAAACCAGCAAGGTTTCTACCTTGAGAGCCTCTTAATTCTAAAGATAGCAATCCAATGAATTCAGTTTTATCAAATCCTGGGGGTTTTGCTTGAATGTAATATGTACTCAAGCCTCTTGGGATCTCATAGAATTGATTTGCTTGGATGAATGTTTCAACATTTTTTATATGATATATGTTATACATTTCGGTTTTCCAATTAAATAATTCAACTGGATATCTAATTTGATTTGCAAGCCATTCTGGCATTGGTTCAAAATGTTCAGAGTATTGACTAGCAAACATTTCAGAAAAGAAATCGTCACCGGATTTTAGCAGCCTAATATCTCCATTATATGTATCAACCAGAGCATATCCAACTAGTCTAAGATAGGGGTTTCCAACTGACCAAGGTACATCACGTGTATCAAATCCCACGATAAGTGGAATCAACCAGTAGGAATTTTTTCCATCAGAGACTGGAAGAGAATCTAATTCTTTTCCAAACAAATTATACAAAAAATATGGATAAAGAGTTTGCATCCTTTGTGTGACATCTTTGTAACGCATTATGTGAACAGGTTCTGTTGGAAATGATAGCAAAAAGTTTGGTTCAAAAATCCAACTTAATGGTGGAGCTACCGTTAACCCGCCTTGACCACTATAAAATGCTTCACCTAATTCAGCAGTTTCATCACCTCTGTTTATGGGAAATCCAGACCAAGTTTCTTCTAATAAACCACCTTCACCATAATAGATTGCTCTTTGTTCAAAGAATTCACTACTATCAACAATTTGACCGTCAGTAGCCTCTAACGTTAAAAATCCATTAGGTACATGAGTATAAACAAGATGCTCGTTATACCATCTATCCCCTAAAGCAACAGAAGTTGGTAAAATCGGTTTCATTGAAGCTGTCCAATACAATTTGTTGTTAAAACGAAGAATGTCATTATCTTCAAAATCCACATAAGGGATTAAGCCAATTTCAGGTTTTAATTTGGCAAATGCGGCCTCCCAGTCCCATACACGTATAACATCTAAAACATCATTATTTTCTTTCACGTAATTTTTTATGTTATTTGGTGAAATTGATTGTAATTTTACATCATGAGTTTGCTCAGAAATTTTATCTAATTCTCCGAGATATCTATTCACTCCAATTTGTTGTGCAGTGTATGGTCCAAGATATTCAATTTTTCTTGCATCAGCAATACTATTATTAACTGACATTAATCCTCCAACAATAATTGCGATTGCAATTATTGTTAGAATTCTAATGTAAACATCTCGCTTTAGCATGTGTGTTAGAACACGAGCTCGTATTCGATCAATGATTGTAAAAGCAATTAATGCAAATCCTATAACAAGAGTTCCTGCAATAGCATATCTGGTATTGTAATCAATTTCATCTGTAAAGAACATGTTAAATCCAGCCCAAAGAATGCCTATTCCAATTACTGCTTCAATTGATGAAACATAGTTGAGATATCGTGGTTTTCCTTCTGATGAATCACGGATGTAGGAAGTTACAACATTAATTATTGTGTGCAAACCTACAAACAAAACAAGTCGTAAACCTATTGCGGCAAGAACTGCAGGAACTAGAATAATTAATGCAGGAATCATTGGAACTACATTTTCAATTGCGTATGAAGAATTCGTTGGTGGTGTAATAAATGGCAATGAGAATAAAGTTGGTAAATTTTCAACACCAAGATTATTTCCATCGATAAATGATATTGCAGCAAAACCAAACATTATGTTAACAAAGAATGCTCCAAAGAGGAGAATTTTGGTGATTTGCCAAACGGCAAATTGTAATGGACTTAATTTGTAATCATGAAAACTTTGAATGCTGCTTGTTATTGGTTCTCTAGCACTACTGCGTCCAAGAAATGAGATTGCGGTGTTAACACCATACCAAAAAATTGAGGATCTGGCTACAATGTTGACTCGTATAAGGGCTATAGACGAAAGAATTATTGCAGAAACAACTGAATAGTACAAAGGTTTTGTAAATTTATCTTCAAATTCGCTAAAATTCATCGATAACATTACGCCCTGATTTCCAACTATGGCTAAAATTATCAGTCCTATAGCAACAACTATTCCTAATCGAATATACTTTCCAGCATCTGGCGGTGTTGCAGTTTCATTAGAGGCGCTATACAAAATCAACCTAACTTAATATGTCATTAATTAATGTCTTACCTACTCTTTTGACTAGTGTAATTTTGATAAAAAATCAATTATTATGATAATTTTATTGAAGAAGTGTGTTAGTGATGAAATTTCTTAAGCAGAAGTTACTAAACCTTTACAGATCATATAGATAGCAGCATGTTTTGGAATTGAGACTCTTTCATTTTGATATGGTCCATATTTTTTGTTCTTTAATTCAAAAGATATGGGACAGTTTGCCAATACTGTGGTTGGTTCATCATCAATAAAACAGGCATCTGAAAATGGATTAAACTCTTCAATTTTATTGCATATCTGTTTTGTTAATCCACTTTTACTGTTTAATGACCCCGGTAATCGAAAAATTCTATGAATATCCATTGTAACGTTTGGATCTATCTTTATGCCAATTTCATTTCTTGCGTCCTCTAGTTTTTTTTGAAATGCAAAATAACCGTTTGAATTATCCAAAAATTGTGTAATTTGTTTTGATCTTTTTGATTTTGAGCCAAAAAGATGTTTTGCTAATCTTCCACGCCATCCACTCTCATCAAAGTCTAAGAAAGACGATTTATCGGGTTTGGATTTCTTATATCCAAACGTCTCAGGAATTACTCCACGAAACATTATGTAATCAACTAGTTCCGATCTTTCTCTAGAGCCTAATTTTTGAAATTGAGTATTGTAAGCATAAACATGGAAACCTTCATTTCCAGAAAAAAATACTTGAATGTTTTGTTGTTCTACACCTAAATCATTAGATAAAATATGAAATAATTTTTTGACTTCTTCTTTTGCAGATTGAATGCAGTTTTTGCATGTTAATGACCTGTGATCAAATTTTATGGATTTACAATTAGGACATTTTGAATCTTTTACAAAAACCTCATTACATGATTGACATTTTATGCATGTATGATCTTGTCTACAATTAAGATGCAAATCTTTAGAATCAATGTCAAAAATTAGATCAGCTTCTTTCCAATCTTTTTCAGTCATTTGGAGGTTTGGAAAGGAATAATATGCATTTGAACAGTAAACATCTGAAGGAATGTTATTCATTAACAGTAAACGTAATTCTTTATCATTTTTAATTGCAAGATGTCTTGTCATTCCAGAATTGAATTGTTGAAATCCAAATTCTCTTTCTGCTGGTCTATCTGGTACATGAATTAAGTCAAAATGATCAAAATAATATTTTTTGAAAGAATCTTCTAATAATTTTAAATCTTTTTCAAGCATTGAGTGTCTTTTTCTTTCCAAATTGAAGGGGATTTATTATTCCATTACATTGTGGTGTAGCAAAGCAGAGGTTTTGACTCTGAAGTTTTTCGCAAGATGGGCAAGAATACTTTGTACCACTACCAGAGATTCCTGCAAGATGATTTAGTTGGTATAAGGTAATTTTTTCGTTATAATCAGGCGCGTTTTTGAAGAGAGGAGCTATTTGTTCAACTGATTGTCCTATTGATAATAGAAAAGTTCCTAGCAAAAATCTTCCTGAATGAGGCAGGTTTTCACCTTTTTCTAAAACTTCGATAGCATGTTTAATGCAAGGTGGATATTCTCCAGAGGAAATTGTGGTTGTAGCAAATTTTTTTGATAATGATGTTAATCTCTTTATTGATTCGCTGAACGAATCAATCATTGATGGAACTGAGGCGTTTTGAATTTTTGTATTTATGTAATTACCAAGTTCTTTTCTAACTAGTCTAACTGTTTCGTGAGATGTTAAAAAAACAAGCCCATTCTCTACTTTTCTGTTAACAAGTTTCCATTCTCTTTCATGAAAACTAACAGAATGCTTGAGATAATCTGAAGCTGGAATTACAAAATAATCGTTATTTTTTTGTACATTCATAGAAAAAAGATCACGAAGTATTTGAGTAGCTAAATCTTCTTGTTCAGAGGTATCTGCCAAATCCTTTTCCAGATATTTTTCCGCTCGTCTTGCTTCAGCTAATGCAAATCTTCTGATTAAAGAATGTGTACCGCTTAGTTTGAGCAGAACTACTGCAAGGAGAAATGAAAAAACCTCTCTTGGTAACGACGCATCTTTTGCAGCATGGTCATTAACAATATCAGATCTATAGATTTTACCTTCTGCGGCAGTTTCAATTCTATGAATTGCTTTATCTATGATTAACTTCAAGTCTGGATCAGAAGCAAATTGTTCTAAAGTAAACCCCTTATCCTTAAGATATTGACCGGCATCAGCTAAAAATGGATATTTTGCCATTTCATCTTGGCCTAGATTAATCATATTCATCTCATGCAAATCTTTACTTAAAAATCTGGTTTAGAAATTAATTTTTTGTAATACAAAGCAATGCAGTAGTGGATATGCTGGTTTAAATTATGTTTTTCAGGGGTTCTCATTAATGCAGATAGGATGCCATGTTTCAATTTCTGGTTCAATTGATAAGGCTGTGGATAACGCAGTAGAGCGTGAATGTTCTGCTTTTCAGATTTTTACTCGTAGCCCAAGAAGTTGGTATGCAAAGGAACTTGATAATGCAGATGTTAAAACTTACAAGAAAAAACTTGGAGATAGTAAGATTGACAGGTTTGCTACTGTAGCACATATGCCATACCTACCTAATCTATCAACTCCCAATAATGCAACATATTCAAAATCTATAGATACATTACAAAAAGAAGTTGAGAGATGTAGTCAATTAGGAATTCCATATCTTGTTACACATCTTGGTAGCCACTTGGGAACAGGTGAAGAAAATGGCATTAAGAGACTTGTAAAAGGCTTGGAAAAAGCTGCAGAAATTAAAAATGATGTGATGATTTTACTTGAAAATACTGCAGGTCAGAAAAATTCTGTTGGATCTGATTTTAATCAGCTTGCTGAGATATTTTTTGGATTAAAACCTGCAAAAAGATTTGGAATTTGTTTTGATACATGTCACACCTTTGCTGCAGGATATGATCTTAGAACAAAAAAAGCAGTAAAAGACACTTTACAAAAATTTGAGGAGGCTATAGGTTTTGAACATCTAAAGATTTTACATCTTAATGATTCTAAAGGTAAGCTAAAATCACAAGTTGACAGACATTATCACATAGGTCTTGGTGGAATAGGAATGGAAGGCTTGGGCGAAGTTGTAAAATTCATGAATGGGAAGAAAATTCCAATCATTTTGGAAACCCCAATTGATGATATTCGTGATGATTTTGAAAATATTAGAATAGCAAAGGAGCTTGCATAATTAAGAATTTATTCCATTAGTGGAGTCAATTTGTGATGAATTATGATGACGTGATGAAACTAGCGTTAGAACGAGGATTTTACTTTCCGAGTTGTGAAGTTTATGGTGATGCCCAAGCTGGGTTTTGGGAGTATGGTCCTACCGGAGTTGGTTTAAAAAATAAATTCTTAGAATTGTGGAGAAGAGAGCTTGTTCGTCGTGACAACATGTTAGAAATTGATGGTTCACAAATAATGTCAAAATCAGTTTTTGAAGCATCAGGACATCTTTCAAGCTTTGCAGACCCCATAATCAAATGTAAGGATTGTAAATCAACATTTAGAGCTGACAGACTAATTTCTGAAACAACAAAAATTGAGATCCCCGAAAGTGCTGATTTGACAGATTTTGAAAAAGCAATTTCTGAAAATAATGTAAAGTGTCCAAGATGCCATGGAGAATTTGGAAACGTTACAAAATTTAACATGATGTTCAAAGTTGGAATAGGTCCTGATGGTGAACCAGCATATCTTAGACCAGAAACCTGTCAATCAATTTTTGTTGATTTTCCAAGACTTTACAAAACAATGAGGGGAAAATTGCCTATTGGGATTGCTCAAATAGGAAAAAGCTTCAGAAATGAGATTTCTCCACGACAAAGTCTTTTGAGATTAAGAGAGTTTTATCAGGCAGAAATTGAGGTATTTTGTAACCCAAATAAATTAAATGATGTTGAAAAATTTTCTGAAATTCAAGACACTGTGATAAGAATTCAACTTGATGGTGGACCAAAAAAGATGACATGCAAAGAAGCAGTTGAATCTGGAATAATACCAAACAAGTTTGTTGTATATTACTTGGCAATTTTAGCTGAGTTTTACGAAAAAACTGGAATTGACATTGAGCGAAGTAGGTTCAGAAAACTTGGAGAAAAGGAAAAGGCGTTTTATGCCGAAGTTGCATTTGACTTTGAGATTGAAACAACAATTGGTTGGCTTGAACTTGTTGCATGTAATTACAGATCCGATTATGATTTGGGGAGTCACGCAAAAAAAAGTAAAGAGAAATTCGAGGTAATGGATGATGAAACCAAAGTGCTTCCACATGTTTTTGAAATATCAATGGGCATAGATAGAAGTCTGTATTCTATTTTGGAGCATTGTTTAAGGAATGATAAAGAAAACGATAGAATTGTTTTGTCATTAAAACCGTTTTTGGCACCCGTTCAAGTTGGAGTTTTATCACTAGTAAAAAAGGATGGCCTTAAAGAAAAAACTGATGAGGTTTACCATACAATAAAAAGAAAATACGATGTGTTTTTGGATCATTCTGGAGCAATTGGCAGAAGATATAGGAGATTAGATGAGATTGGTGCCCCGTTTGCAATAACTATTGATCATCAAACATTAGAAGATCAAACCGTAACAATTAGAGCTCGTGATTCTATGGAACAAAAAAGAATTAAAATTTCTGAAATTGAATCTGTTCTAGTAAAAGAAACGTCATATCCATAGATCTATACAGATTTTACTGTTACAATTTCACTAATTGCGCTATACTTTACCTTCATGTCTATATCCTTCAAAGCAAATGCTTGTGGAACAAAGTAATCCATTGTTTCTAGAGTTATTGTCAAATCATTTGAAAGATCATCAACTGATGTGATTGAGAATCTCTCTAATGGACTATATGGACCAGTATAGAATATTCTGTAGATGTTTCCATTGTATTCAACACTTTGTACTCCTCCACGCTGTTCTAATGTGGAATCTCTTACTGCACAGTCTTCAGAGGCACCAATAAGGCAATATCCATCTTGGAGAATTACCTTGAATCTCAAGTCTTCATGATAATGATCTGAAGCATATACTAATGTCGGTTTTGCGACAACATTACCTACTTCATCAGTGAAGGAGGTAATTGGCTCCATCTCGGATATTGATATTATTTCTGTGCCTGGGAATGTGTTTAGTTTTGTAATTCCGGTTGCAATAGAATCGCCATAAAGTTCTACCTCTGCCCTGATCTCATAAGTCATTTGGCTTCCTACTTTTGGAACCTTCCATTCCAAGTCAACAGGGGTTTGGCCCGGTTCTAAGACAAGTGATTTAGTTGAAACTACTTTTTCATTGGCAATTAATGAGATTGTTCCAAATGCAGGTGCCAATGCGTTGTTCGTAACATAAGCTGTTGGTCTTATTGAGCTTCCTTCAGATTTGCTTGTTGTGATGTCTAATTCAATTGATGTATCAATACTATAAGTTGGCTTTACACCAATACTGTAGTGTTTTGATTCTTGTTTAGCTGAATTCTCATCAATTACATATATCCAATATGTTATTGCAGGTGGGAGTATTGCATCTGATGAAATTGATGCGGATACTAGTGATGCTGTGTTTAGAATCTGTAATGGTGTAATATCCATTATGAATGAAGAATATTCATCTTCTGGTTGTCCGGGTACAATATATCTTAGTTCTGCTAATTCAATTGGAGTTTCACTGTGGATTATAGCTGAAACTGTAAGTTTTTGATTATCAAGATATGTGGTTTCTGAACTAGATTCTGCATTTTGTTTTGGTTCATTATCAATTTGGAATTTGACATCATAGATTTGTGGAGCTGGTAATACAATTTCTTCAAATTCTATCGGTGCTTCTTCAAATATGATGATGTCTTCACATTCTGTTATTTGGATGGTGCTAGTTACCGAATTGGTTTGAGTTCCAACTTGAGCAGTTGCCTTTACAGTGAATGATTGTTCTTCAGGATTAATTTGAGCTTCATATAGGAACTTGTCTACAGTTGTAAATGCGTTTAATTCCTTGAAAGGTTGATCCTCTACAAGTTTTGCCTCAATTATTCCTGATTTGGTCTGAATTGTAACTGTTGGTACTGAAGAATCATCACTTGAAACTAGAATTCTTACAATATTTTTATCACAGACATCGTAAGATATTTCAACAATCTTCAAGGACGAAAGTGCAATTATTCCAAGAGCAAGTTCATCTTCATAAGCTGGATTAAGTCCACTTGATCCTCCTCCTCCACCGTTGCCAGATGGTACTGATGGTACTCCGTCTTGTATGAGAATGGTGTCTGTTGCTGTGATGACTGATGATTTGACTAGTGTTTCACTGTCTGAAATTACTGGTGTGTCTGTTGCTGTGATGACTGATGATTTGACTAGTGTTTCACTGTCTGAAATTACTGGTGTGTCTGTTGCTGTGATGACTGATGATTTGACTAGTGTTTCACTGTCTGAAATTACTGGTGTGTCTGTTGCTGTGATAACAGCTGTCTCAACTACAGTTCCATTATCTGCTATTACTGGAGTATCGGTAGCTGTGATTACAAATGCCTTGACTACGGTTCCATTATCTGTAATAGCTGGTGTGTCTGTTGCTGTGATGACTGATGATTTGACTAGTATACCGTTATCTGTTATAGCTGGAGTATCAGTGGCCGAGATTACTGCATTATGGCGTACATCAATTTGCATGATATCAATAGTTAATGAATCCTGATTTGTAGCAGCACCACCATCGTTTGGGTCGTCATCGAGAAAAGTGATTTGCATATTTCCTGATGTGTCAATATAATCTGCAGGAGATTGAATAAGAGTACAGCCTCCGCCAGAGCATGCGGAAAAGGTTTGTGTTGTTCCAAATGCGGGTGCAGAAATGTCTATGCCAGAATCATCATCTTGACTGTTTGTAAAATCACGTAAGAAAACACTAAAGACTTCACCTTCTGTAAATGCTTCAATAGTAATATCTAGTTGAACAACATCATTTTCATTTATTGTAGTTGTAAATATATAATCTGCATCTAGTCTCCACTTTCCAGTTAACTTTTCTTCTTGTATCACTCTTCCAACATTATTATCATTATCAGTATCGGAGGTACCACCACAGCCAGTTCCAGAGACCCCAGAACCAGTGTTTATGGTTTCAGTAGTACAAAATCGTGTGTCTGTGGGATCATTGGCTACAAACCATGGTCGTGCTTCGGTAAAGATCTCATTATCATACTTTATTTCAAGTGGGCCTAAGGCATAAAGCTCCGGAAATACTAGTGGTACTGCATAAGAGTATTCCACATAAGTCTTGTTACCAATTAATCCCTTATTCCAAGTTAAGATTTTTGTTTCACCAATTGTTTTCACTTTTGCGTTGGTAGTTACTTCAAACACACTAGGAACAAATTCTTGAATCTGTATGGAGTTTACGTCAACAAATGATTCAATATCTATTCTTACATTGAACGAGTTTGGATTGTTTATAGGATCAATTTTACTTTGAGCAGTTCTAATTATATCAAATTTGTAGTATGATGCTACATCAAAGCTAGTCTCAAAGTTCGTATTGATTCCATTTGCTAATGCATTAATGTCAATACTGTATGTTCCTTCGGTAGATACTGAATATTGAGCATCATATAGACCGCATTCTTGATTTGTGGTAATTCCGTTTCCAGAGCTAAGTGTGGAAATAGAGTCAGGACCATTAATTGTCATAGAGAGGTTTGCATCACATACGGGATGACCTTCACTATCTAATACGACAATAACAAATTCAGCTGTTTCACCTGGCCGATAGATGCTTTTTTTGGTATTAAGAGATACTAGTCCCCATGCAAATTCATCCTCAACAACAAATGTCTCACCATTCTTTGTCAAAGTTGTTTTAATTTTGTATAAACCTGGTTTTTGGTCACCATCTGAAAGAAGTTTAATGTTGAATTTTCCTTCTCGCATTTCATCAAATTCAGAGTTTAATAGAATCTTGTTTCCTTCAGGATCAAACACTTCTACGGTAACTGTTTCATCCTGTTCTTCCCATTTGTCGTGTTGTATTTCCTTGTAGAGTTGCTTAATCTCCTTTCCAGCCTTTTTTAGATTTTCTTCTGTGTAATATTCGAAGACAAATTCTGCATCTTCTGTGATTAGGTAGCTTTCTTTCATTTTTGTCATATGTGGTGTGAGAGTTACGTTCGCAGGAATGATTTCTACGATGGTGGCGTTAGTTGGGATGATTTCTACTATTTCTGGAAATTCTTGGATTTCTACGATGGTGGCGTTAGTTGGGATGATTTCTACTATTTCTGGAAATTCTTGGATTTCTACGATGGTGGCGTTAGTTGGGATGATTTCTGCGCTTGTAGTGTTGGTATTGATAAAACCAGTAGCATTTACTTCAGATGTCAATATTGTTTTTGATTCAATTGTGTCTAAGGATTCTAAAATCTCTTCAAATGAAATCTCGGGGTCAAGATTTGAATAATATCCTGCTTTCTGGTTATAGATTTGGTTAATTATAGATTCGTTCAATAGTGAGTCATATAATAGAACATTATCAATCTCGCCTGAGAATTTGTTGTGGGGTTTGAATTGGTCTCGGTTTGTGTTAACATATGCTCCAATTACAATATCCTTTTCAGAGGAGAGATTGTCAACGGTTGTTGTGACCAGCTTTCCATCATAGAGCGCAGGAATATCTGAAACAGGTTGTGTTGCTTCTTTTTCAGTATTAACAATAATACTAATTGAATCACCGTCAAATGTTGCTGCTAGGAATGTCCATTCTTCATCAATGGTGCTTTTTGATTCAACTGAGGTCCATTTTATGCCATCAAATACGGAAAATTTTGCAATTTTTTCAGGTTGAATATTGTTATTTATTGAAAGAGAGAATGATTTTTCCTTACTGATTACTGTAAATTCTGGTGATCCTTTTGAATAATCTGGTTTGACCCAAGCAGATACTGTTAGATAAGAAACATTATCTATAGAATTTTCGATAATTTGTAAGAAATCTTTTTCACCATCTAATTCCAAGGAATCATTATACTCTTCATCTGCGAATTTTGTCAAATCGTAATCGAAATCAAGTGAAATTGTAGCTTGAGGAATTTCAATAATTGTGGCATTGCTTGGAACCACAGATACGGATTCGTCTAATTCTGGGATATCGGTATTGGTGGCATTTAGTTCAGTTTCAGTACTCGTGCCATTGCTTGGAACCACAGATACGGATTCGTCTAATTCTGGGATATCGGTATTGGTGGCATTTAGTTCAGTTTCAGTACTCGTGCCATTGCTTGGAACCACAGATACGGATTCGTCTAATTCTGGGATATCGGTATTGGTGGCATTTAGTTCAGCTGGTTTGCCTTTTTCAGAATTAGCTGGTTTGCCTTTTTCAGAATTAGCTGGTTTGCCTTTTTCAGAATCAGCTGGTTTGCCTTTTTCAGAATCAGCTGGTTTGCCTTTTACCTCTGTATCATTGCTTGGGACAACAGATATGGATTCGTCTAATTCTGGGATTTCACCATATGCAAAACCCCAATAGGAAGAAGATAATGAGAGAGGAGAAATAACAACAGAAGAAATGAGAATTATAATAACAAGATAAGAGAGACCAAGACGAAAAGATTGAGTCCTCTTATTTTCATAATTTATTAAAGAAACCCCAATTATTGGAAAGATGATTAATACTGGTAGGAATTCATCCCATTCTTTAGTTATTTCTGAACCAGTATCAAATGAGACAATAATAGAATCAAAGGATATTTCAGACGAGATTATAGGTAGCGTTTCAGAGGTTAAAGCAGGGTTACTGTCAGAATCTTCTGATGGAAAATCAGCATCTAGGTTGGTGAATGAAATTGGTGATTTCTCATCATATTGTTTTGATAATTTTGAACGTTCAAGAATCCTCTCCAAAATTGCCATGACGGGAGAATGGGATTGAGAAAGAGATTGTTTGCTTAAAATTACAGATTCTGCAATTTCCAGAGAATCGCTGGTTGGGAGGTTATCTTTAGCCTCATTTTCATGGGTCAAAAAGCCATTTTTTTTCATAACATAGGAATCTTTCACAGAAATTGATTCGGCTAATGAGTTGCTTGTTTGAATTTCTTCTGAATTTTGAGTTAGATCTATGGTTCCAAAGGTTTCTGAAAATTCAGAATATTGTGATGCACTAGCTGATGCAATGCTAGATGAAAAAAGTAGGCAGATAAGGTACAATCCTAAAAGAGAGTTTTTCATTGGAAAAACCTCCAGGATTTTTGTAAATACCTAGATGTTGTAAAAAACAGGATAGATGATAAACTAGCCTTATGAATGGAGGCTAATTCATTGAATATCCTGTGAATGTTTTCTTTTGCCATGGCAAGAATAACTAGGCATAAATCATCATTAAGCAGGAAGGAATAATACCAAAAATTCAGGTTCCATGATGGTCTTTTTTATTCGTAAGAAGGCCTATTTGGCAAATTGATTTTATCTAAAAACAAACTCGGCTAATAAAATATAATATTATTATAATTATAGATTAAGATATTATATTATTATTGAATGTGCCCATTGATAGAGTGATGGTTTTTGGATGAAAAAATTTTGAAAATCTTTCTATCAAACTTTTTAATCCGAGATTCCAATTCGTAATATGAATAAAGTTAAGGTCGGAGCAATAGGTGGAGGTATTGCGGCAGCAATCATTATTGGAATTAGTTTAGCTATGGTTGCTTCCGAAGATTCTATTTCGTCTGATCAGCCAGAGATTAGTGAAAATGTAATGGTTGATGAAGGGGTACCAGGAGGAGATTCAGTGGCGATAAATGAATCTCATACCGTTAACAAAGGTGTTGAGTATTTCATAGATGAGGAAGGTAGAAAAACATACGTAATCAATGCTAGCGATTCACCTGAATTAGGTGACTGATTTCAGGACCATTTGGGAACTTAAAATTTTAAACTTAGTCCAATTTGGTCTAGGAAGAACCTAGTTTAGTCCAGCCTAGATATATAGAAAATAGTAGAAACAGAAGCAATGTACACGTATATTGGACTCGGATTGATGAGTGTCTTTGCTATGATGATTATTCCTGGCAACTTTGACACAGTCAACAACGAACTGGTATTCTATGGAGCTGGAACAATTACCCAGTACGACAAGGATGGATATGAGGTATTCTCCCAAACTATTCACAATCGACTAGTAGATACAGGTGAAGACTTTATTCTTGATGCAGTCTTCCAAGATGGTGCTACTGACGTTGCTGATAACGTTCAGATTGGTTCAATCTGTATAGGAAACCAAGGAACTGTTACGGTGGCTGAAACAGAAACAGCAGCTGACTTTGACGGTGATGAGACTATTGCACCAACAGATGATAACTGTAAAGAAGATACATCTGTTGTTACAACCGGTGGCATAGCAACAGTTAATCCACCCACATTTACTTGTGGTGGAACAAACTGTGTTGATGGAACAACCATAACGGGATTTGCAGTATGTCAGAATGATGCAACTGATGACTTGGATTTTGCAGGTTGTGCTACAGAGGGAATTTTGTTTGCAGTCATTGACTCAGCAGACACTACACTAAACGCCGGCGAAACACTGAGCATCACATACAACTTAGATATAACATCGGGAAGCTCATAGAACTTCCAATTTTTTTCTTTTTTTATGTTTAAATTATAAGGCTAAAAATGAAAAACTATGAAGTCTAGAAATCAAAAAATTTTCGTTATAGTTGCTATAGGACTTGTAATTATAGGCCTGTTTTATTCACTGAATTCAGAGAGTATTTTTGCCAAGTTTTTGGAACAACTTAGTCCTCCTGATTGGGATGAGGTTAAACCAAGAGATATCGTAAAAAATTCTATCCCAATAACCCTTGTAGAAGATATTGATGGAAAATGTAAAGTTCATGGAGAGAAATTTGATTTGATAATAGATCATCAATATTTTGTGCGTTCGAATGAATTAGCTGAAAAATTGAAGTATGATAGAGAAAACAAGACCCTAATCACACCTTGTGAAGAACTTAAGGGAGAGAAATCCAGATTAAATGTTTGGTATGTGATCCCAGAAGCAGAAAAACATGCCACAAAATACGAATATTTTATCACAGAATGGGAAGAAACTTTGCCTCAGAATTAGTCAATTTTCGTGACTAGATTAAATTAAAAATTAATATCTTCATGATAATTGGGTTAGACAAATGATAAGGGATACAATTGGTACTGGAAAGAGTACGCAGGTTTCGATTATTATCCCAACATATAATGAATCCCAAAACGTCCTAAAAATCCTAAAATCGATTGGGGATATTTTGCCAAAAAATATCCTGACTGAGGCAATAGTAGTGGATGATAATTCTCCAGATGGGACCGGAAAAATTGTTGAAAATTATCTTAAAGATTTCAAAAAGGTTACGGGTTATACTGTTGATGTAATTCACAGAACTGCCAAGAAAGGACTCAGCTCAGCGATTTTAAACGGAATTCAGCAGGCTAAAGGAGATACCATAGTTGTCATGGATAGTGACTTTTCTCACCCCCCTCAGATTATTCCTAGAATGTTAGACGCTCTTAGAAAATACCACTGTGATATTGTGGTGGCATCAAGGTATGTGAAAGGAGGTAAAATTAGTGGCTGGCCCCTCAAGAGAAAATTAATGAGTAAATTGGCTACTGTCATAGCCAAAAAAGGCCTAGGTGTTTCAACACTAGATCCAATGTCAGGCTTTTTTGCATTCAAGAGACCCATTATCAAGGGTCTAAAATTTGATGCAATTGGCTTTAAGATGCTTCTTGAGATACTAGTTAAAACAAGAGGTGCTACAGTTTGGGAGATTCCTTATACCTTTACTGATAGACAATTTGGTGCAAGCAAAGTTTCTCTTACAACTGCAATAGATTATGCAAAATCAGTTTGGAGATTGTATAGATATGGCAAGTCAGAAAGAAAACGAGAAAAACGTAGTTCAGTTAGATTTCTTTCAAAGGCAGCAAGGTTTTACACAGTTGGAGCATCAGGTCTTGGTGTCAATTACTTTATGTCATTACTTTTTGCTGGTGGCATATCAGACCTGTGGTATCTGCATGCAAACATAATAGGAATTATTGCCTCAATGACTACTAATTTTATTCTAAACAAATACTGGACTTTTGAAGATAGAGATTTCTCAACCAAAAAGACGTTATCACAATATTCCAAATTTGTTGGATTTAGCTCATTTGGAGCAGTAGTTCAGTTATTTATGGTGTTTTCTCTAGTAGAAGGTAGCCAAATTGGATATCCCATTGCTCTTATTCTTGCAGTTCTAACTGCTGCCTTTGGCAACTTTATTCTAAATAAAAAGTGGACCTTCAAAGAAAAACTCTGGAATTAAAATAATTAAAAGAAAGGGGAGTGGCTCCGTCTTCTCAGCTACTCAAAAGTAGATGATGAGGTTTGAGACGAAAGTCCTGCTGCGGATGGCACAGATGGGAATTTGTCTCCAATCTGTTGTTCTGCTACTGCAGATGCTTCCTGCAAGATCTTGTCTGTGTCTTCACTTGAAATGTCTGAATCCATGTTGAAGGAATCTCCTGCAAGTGAATCCATCATTAGACCGTTTAATGTCTGTGTCATGGAGTTCAATTCAGAGTCAGCTTCTGGCATAAATCTGCCTAAGGATGATTTTAATCCCTTCATGGTTGACATTGCTGGTCCGATTGCTACCATTGCGTCACCGAGGTCATGAATAGTTGTCAATCTTAATTGAACTTGTTCTAATGACATTCTTGCGTTGCCTAGCATCCTAGTAACTTTTCTTATTTCCGCCAATTCGTTTGACAAAACTCTACTTGCAGATGTATCGTGTTGTTGCATTGCGGTTACGATTCTTTGAAATAGATGTGCGTCTCTTTCTCGCAGTTTAGTTAGCATAGAGTCCATTTTTGAGATTTGGACTTGAAGCTTGTTAACTGCATTTTGAATTCGTGGTTTTAATGCACCTTGTGGTTTAACTGCATCTCGAATTTTGCCTGTAACACTTGCGGTCTCTTGTCGAGACCAAGTCTTATCGAAGTTTGGCATGCCCGCTACTTTTGGAGTATACTCTTAATGAGAGGTGTATATTTAGATCAACTTTAGACTAAATTTAGCTAACAATGTTCGTACAAAGAAGGTAAAAAAATGGCAAAAATAGCAATCTTTGATTCAGGTTTTGGTTCATTATCAATAATTGGACCTATCCAAAAAACAATAAAATCTGAAATTATCTATTTTGCTGATCAAGCTAGTTTTCCTTATGGAAAAAAATCAAAATCAGAACTTTACAAAATTATAACTCAAACAATTAATTTATTAAAAACTAAATTTAGCCCGGATCTTATAATCGTAGGATCAAATACTCCTACACTTCTTTTTAACAAAATTTTTTCACAGACAATAATTGGGGTTTTACCACCACTAAAAGAAGCCATTAAAATTTCAACAACAAAAAACATAGCTATCTTTACAACGCAATCTGTTATTCAAAGTAAAGAATTAACAAACTATATTAAAAAAAATACTTCATCAAAATATCATATAAAAAAAATTAATGCCTCACCATTGATTGATTTGGTAGAGTCTGGCAAATTTATTTCAAATCAAAAATTATGTAAAAGAATTATCAAACAAACTCTAAAACAGAAGTTTTTGGAAAATAATATTGATGTAGTGACTTTGTCCAGTACTCATTTACCTTTTCTAAAAGGTCTGCTAAAAAAAGAATTTCCTAGAGTGACATTTTTGGATCCAGCTCAAAAGGTAGCAAATAAAGTGGCAAGATTAACGTCAAAAAAACGATCGAAAAAAAATTCGATAAAAATTTTTACCTCGAAAAGTACAACTCAATTTCAAAAACAACTTAGAAAGATTGGGATAAAAAATAAAGTTAATTTTTTGTCTCTAAAGCAACTTTAGCTCTTCTAAATCCATGGCTAAATGTTTTATCATATAATCGTGAGTATTCATAAGATTTTGGTTTTACTACATCACCAATAATTACAATAGCAGTTTTTGTAATTTTTTCTTTTAAAACTTTTTTTCTAATATCTTGAAGAGTGCCTATGATAATTTTTTCATCACTCCAGCTAGCACGGTATACTACAGCTACTGATGTTGATTTTTTGTAACCTCCTTCAATTGCTTGTTTAACAATTTCAGCTAACAGATGAACGCTAAGATAAAAAATCATTGTCGCTCTGTGTTTTGCCAATTCTGAGATGCATTCTCTTTTTGGAACCTTTGTTCTTTTTTCAGCTCTTGTAACAATAATGGTTTGAGTAACGCCAGGTAAGGTGAGTTGTGTGCCTAAGGATGCTGCTGAGGCTAAAAATGAGGTTACTCCAGGAATAACTGTAGATTCGATGCCTTCTTTTTCAAGATTATCAATTTGTTCCTTTATTGCACCATATATTGATGGGTCTCCATCATGTAATCTAACAACAAGTTTTTCATTTTTTGCATTTTTTCTTAGGATATCAAAAATTTCTTCTCTTACTAATTTTGCAGCATCATGTTTTTCTCCTTTTTTATTTAATTTGATAATCTCATTTGGAATTAATGATCCGGAATAAACTAGAACGTCTGCTTTTTGAATTAGTTTTTTTGCTTTTATGGTAATAAGTTCAGGATCCCCTGGACCACAGCCAACAAAGAAAACTTTAGACACGTTTTACCACCAAGATTGAAAAATATTTTGATGTCAATGTGTCTTTAGTGACTTCGCCCAGAGTTAGTTTTTTTACTATTTCATTTTCCGTATCAAGATCTTGTCCAATAGCAAAAATTGAATTATCTGAAAATCCTGCCTCTTTCAATAATTTTACCACTTGATCAAAATAACGACCATCTTTGAGAAACACCATTGTGTCAGAGTTTTTTGCTATTTCTTTTACTTGAGATAAATCATAGCAAGATGGAATCACTGATACTTTTTCAGCGCCTTCTGCCAAACTAATTCCAACTTTGGATGCAAAAGTAAACATTGAAACGATACCAGGAATAACTGTAATTTTGATTTCAGGGTATTTTCTTTCTAATTCTCTATGTAAGTAAATCCATGTACTGTACAGATATGGATCGCCAACTGTTAGATATACAACATTTTTTCCAGAAAGAACGCTTTCTGCTAAAATCCTAGAATTTTTTTCCCATGTTGATTCAAGTATGTCTTTATCTTTTGTCATTGGAAAAACTAAATTTACAATTTCTTGATTTTGTGTTTTATCAATTATTGGAGAAACGGCGGCTAATGCAATGCTTGGTTTTCCCTCCTTTGAAGTTGGACACATGATAATATCAGCATTTTTTATTGCCTTGACGGCTTTGACTGTCAATAATTCAGGATCCCCTGGACCACAACCAATTGCAATTAATTCAGGCATGAAAAACCTGTTTTGTTCCTAAATTAAAAGCTAGATATCTAATTTTTTGTAATAGAAATTATTGTAACTGGATTTCTAGCAAGCATCATTGTTCCAGTTGTAGTTTTACGACTTTTAGAAATTGTTACCTGAGTGATATCTACTGAAGAAAAATCTAATTTCTTGATTAATTCCAGAACTGAGAAAAGAGTTTCAATTAAAATAATTCCTATAATTATTCTTCCTCCGGACTTTATCTTATTATTACATAATTCTAAAATTTCCTTAGTATCACCACCTGTACCCCCAATAAAAATTGCGTCAGCTTGAGGTAGATCGGGAATCTTTTCTTTTGCATTTCCTAAAATTGTTGTTACGTTTGAAATTTCAAATTTTTTCAAGTTTTTCTTTGTAAGCTCGATTGCTTTTTGGTCAAAATCAATAGCATAAATTTTCCCAGAAGACTCTATTTGATATGCCGCTTCAACAGAAATTGAACCACTCCCACATCCAATATCATAAACAACATAACCTGGTTTTAGTCTGGCTTTACTAATTTGAATAACTCTAACTTCTTCTTTAGTTATTGGGACATCTTCAAGTCGTTCAAATTCTTCATCAGGAATACCAGGAGTTTTAAATTTCCACATTATTGTAACTCCAGTTATGGAAATGGAATTGATGTTATTGTTTCATTATTTACATTTACCAATGTGTATGAGACTATCCACATGAATAAGTAAAGAAAGATGTAACTTCCAAGAGCTTGTGTAACAATTTTTTTTCTGTCAGATTTTGGTAGTTTTAGATTCATGCTCTTTGCTATTCCAATTGAAATAATGAAAATTATAATCATAAATCCTATAGATGTCCATCGTCGATCCTCGCCTTCAATTGAATCAAAGAGGAAAGTTGCAGCTGTTCCAGCTAACACTGCCAAGCCAATTCTAAGCCAGAAAAGTTTGTCTAATTTTCTTTTAGTTTCACTTTTTTCTTCTTCAGTTCGAGTATCATCTTTGGAAGATTCCTCCTTTTCTGTTGGAGGAGTATCCTGTTTTTCCTCCACATTTTCTTTCTTGTTAGAATTCTCAGGATCAGGTGTAGGATCCGATTTTTTCTTTTTGTGCTTAGCCAATGAAATTTCAAGGTTGGGTGTGAATAGCCGTGTTTAAAGTCTTTGGGGCAAATAATTGCCTCCTAGCAGTAAGAGTATAATTTCAGATTAATCACACTTTGGTGTGACACTTTCTGGAATAGAGTTAAGATATTTGGTGAATGAGATTTCAAAAAAGACTAGTGATTACTATGTCAGTAATATTTATGGAATAACAAAGAATGCATTACTTTTCAAATTACATCATCCTGAAAATCCTGATGTAATGTTGATGGTTTCAACAAATGGGATGTGGATTAGTTCTATAAAGATAGATCAGATTGAACAAAATAAAATTCTTAAACGTTTGCGAAGTGACCTTTTAAGATTAAAATTAAGTAAAATTGAACAGATTGGTGCTGAGAGAATTGTTTATCTAAGGTTTTCAGGTTTTGATAAGGAATTTACTCTTGTTGGAGAGTTTTTTGGAGATGGAAATATTATTTTATGTAATAAAGAGATGAAAATTTTAGCACTTTTACATTCAATTGATGTACGCCATAGAAGATTATGTGTTGGATTACCTTATACGCCTCCGCCACAAAAAGGATTGGATGTTTTTGAGATTTCAAAGGAAAACATTGATGAGATAAAAACATCAAATCTTGCAGTAGCAAATTGGGTCGGAAGAACTTTTGGTCTTCCAAAAAAATTTGCGGAAGAAATTTTTCATATTGTAAAAATCGACCCTAAAATTAAAGGAAGTTCGTTACAAGATGATGATATTAAAAGAATCTTTGAGTCAATGAAAAATTTAATCGAGAATATAGTGACAGGGAATCATAATCCAGTTATTATAAAAAATAATTCATCAATAGAAGTGTCACCTATAAAACTTGAAAATGTAGAAAACGCAATGCCTATTGGTAGTTTCATTGAAGGATTGGATACTGTTTTTTCACAGAGCATTGTTAATGCTGGAAAAGATGTTCAATCAAGTAGTGTCGACAAAAAAATTCAAGAATTAGAAACGAGATTAGAAGAACAAACTAGGGCCATAAAACTAGTAAAAGATAAAGCAGAAAAAATCTCAGCTGTAGCTAAATCTCTGTCAAAAATGACATCTCAGGGAATTATGTCAATTGAAGATGCTGTGGCTTTCAAAAATTTAATGAAATTGAATTCGCAAGTAATTAAAGAAAAGGGTATTTCGTTTCTAAAGATTGAGGATGAGAAAATTAAGGTAGATCTAGAGACTTCGCTTCTCAGTATTGCTTCTACTCTATTTAATGAAGCAAAAAAACAGTCATTGGCCATACCTTCAATTGAAAAACAGATAGTAAAGACAGAAAATGAAATTGAAAAACTAAAAGATCAATCTGAAATAGTCAAGGATTCTGTTAGCTATTCCGAGATTAGAAAAAAGAATTGGTTTGAAAGATATCGTTGGTTTTATACTTCTGATGGATTGTTGGCAATTGGAGGAAGAGATTCATCCTCAAATTCTGCAATTATTAGAAAACATCTGGAAAAAAATGATAAAGTGTTTCATGCCGAGATCTTTGGTTCACCATTTTTCATTTTGAAAAATTCGGATAATGCAACTCCCGCTAGTCTTAATGAAACAGCAAATGCTACTGTGTGTTTTAGCAGAGCCTGGAGAGAAGCAATGTATGGGATGAACGCTTATTGGGTAAACCCAGAACAAGTGAAAAAGGCTGCTCCAAGTGGCCAGTATTTACCAAAAGGTTCGTTTACTATTGATGGACAACGCAATTTTGTAAAAATTTCATCAATGAGGCTTGCAGTAGGCCTTTTTAAGCAAAATGAAAATTTTCTTATTACGTGTGGTCCTTTAGAGCCCATAAAGAAAAATTGTGAATGTTATACAGTAATAGAACCGTCTGGTTTAGAGTCTACCGACATAGCAAAAAAGATCAGAACTGAGTTTATAAAAATGAAAGGTGAGATTGTAAAAAATATTAATTTGGATGACTTTGTTCGAGTTTTACCTGCTGGAAAGAGTCATGTAGTTGAATCTGGTTTAGGAAATGCTACAGACTAATACAAAACCAACTTTTTTAGTAGATGCAATGTTAGGAAATATTGCTAAAAAACTTAGGTTGTTAGGATATGATTCTGAGTATTCTTCAAACAGCGAAGATGAAGATCTTATCATAAAAGCAAAAAACGAAAATCGTATTTTGATTACAAAAGACTTGCCGTTGTCTGAAAGAGCTAAAAAACAGAAAACTTTTGTCATTAGTCTCATAAATGATAAAGAAATAGAGCAACTAGCTCAAATTTTTAAAAATCTAGAAGTGTCATCAGTATCAGTATCAAGTAATAATGCCAGATGTGCTGAATGTAATGGAAAATTAGAAGCCATTGAAAAAGAGAATATTATGAGCAAAGTTCCAGAAGGAGTATTTGAAAAAATAAATAATTTTTGGAAATGTTCAAATTGTAACAGGATCTATTGGGAAGGAACACATATTCAAAGACTACAAAAGTTTGTAAATGAACTAAATGAAAAATTATAATGAGATTTCACTTGAAGATGGAAAAATTCTTGTAAAAACTGCTAGAATGATTGTTACGGAATTTCTGAAAAATAATACAAAGGTTACATTAGATAAGAAATTTGAATTAGATTATTCATTTAATGCTGGTGTTTTTGTAACGTTAAACAATCCTCTAGGGCTGAGAGGTTGTATTGGCTATCCACTTCCAGATCAAAAATTATTCAATGCACTTATTAAAGCATCAATTGCAGCAGCTACAGAAGATCCTAGATTTACACCAGTAAAAATTGAGGAACTTTATCAAATTACTTTTGAAGTTACGGTCTTGACTCAACCTAAGGAAATTCTGGTTTCGGATCCAAAAGAATATCCATTAAAAATCAAGGTTGGTAGAGATGGTTTGATAGTCAAACGTGGTTCTAATTCTGGATTATTACTTCCACAGGTTCCTGTTGAATATAGTTGGACTGAAGAAGAATTTCTAGGACATACTTGCGAAAAAGCAAATCTTCCTTGGGATTGTTGGAAAGACAAAAAAACACAAATTCAGAAATTTGAGGGAATTGTATTCAAAGAAAAATCTCCTAAGGGAGAGGTGATCAGAGAAGAACCTTAGTTAATCTGTGTCTATTTCAAAATCTTTCCCATTTTCTAATGAATCAAATTCTTTTTTTGAGATTATTACAAGTGGAATGTTTGCAAGAGCACATCCTGAAGCAGTAGTAAGATCTGCTTTTTGACACATCATAGCAAGAGGTGCTGAATTATTTGATTTCAGGGAATATATGGTATATGCACCGACACTACTTCCAACTCCATGTGGAAATACTAGAATCGTGTCTTTAATCGATTTTTGAAAAAGATCATGATTTTTATCTCTAATGAAGCCAGTTTTTTTATCAACCGCTCCTAAAAAATTAATTGGGTTATCTGATTTCATGATTATGCCTTTTGCATTTCCCTTAACAATTGTTTTTAGATTCATTTTGTTTCTTCCTTAATAATTTGAGATAGTGGTTTTAGATTTACATCAACACCATTAGAATTTTTTAGATAGTATGCACCTTTGATGCTGTTTGTTGTAACAGAATCTACATCTTTTTTATCAATAAGAGGAGTTAAACACGTACAGCAATCAGATAAAATTTCACATCCAGCTCTCTCTAATTCATTTGTATAACTTAATTTTCTTGCTTGGTTTTGTACAGATCTAGGACAAAAAATCATACATCGTTTTCTAAAAGATTTGTTTTTTAATATTGATACTAAATCCGAGATTTCTTCCAGTCCTAGTTGTGGACTTCCTAGGGTGATTAAATCACCTTTATCACAAGTATTAAGCTCATCATGAATCTTTTGCATTTCTTTTTCATCAAAATCAATTTTTTCAGTAGTTTTATCCTCACCTAAAACAAATTTTCCACATGTACCTGATGTTCCCATCCCACCACAAAGAGATTTGCAGCTCCGTTTATCTAGATTTTTTACACCAGAAAGAAAAACAGAGTTATCAGCCACTTTTCCAGCGAAGAATCCAAGTAAGCCAAATGTTAGCTCATTTGGTTGTTTAATTTTCATTCTTATAGTTAGATTTGGAGAATCATCCTTTCTTAGATCAGAGTAAGGACTTTTCCCAGTTAAGGCGCTTGCTAATGCACTAAATGCACTTTCTTTGTTTGTTTTGAGATGACCAATTGAATTTGCATATATTGCAGCATTACTTTCTGCAAAGGATACTTGAGTTCCCTTGTTAGGTAGATCATAGATTTCATATGGAATGCAAGAAAATGATGGTTCTACTCCCATCCGCTCGTAAGATTCTCTAATACTCTGTTGTTTTTCTATGAAGTTCTTATCTAAATTATACTTTGAAACATTATCAATATCAAATCCCATTGGATTTAATGTGGTTTTTACAGCAACTTTCGCATCTTTACTAATTTTTGAAAGAAATTCTTCTCCAGAGTCTCCAATTGTATTATAATTTACGCCTGAGAGGTGAGCCCAATTAATTGGGATCAGTTTATCTGCATTAATTGCTTCACCGGTTGCAGCTAGAATTCTGTATGCTAGTTCTAAAGTTTCACCTTTGTCACCTTTTAGAGCAGATTCTTCTTCTTTAGTTAGTTCCATCCTTCAAATTTATTCATGACAGATATAATACTTGTACGAACAAACCATATCATAAAATGAAAGAGATCCTTCAAGGTATGATAGCAACAATGAATGCTGTCAAACCGCCTCGAATGACAGCATTAAGAGAGTTACATGAAGCTGAAACCGGAGGACCATTTAGCATTTTGATTGGTACTATTCTTTCTGCACGAACAAAAGATGAGAACACTACCAAAGTTGTAAAAAAATTATTTTCTAGATATAAAACTGCAAAAGCACTTGCTAATGCTAAAGTAAAAGATGTTGAAAAAATTATCAAATCAATTGGATTTTACCATGTCAAAGCTAAGAGGATAATCAAAGTAGCATCAATAATAAATTCTCAATATAGGGGTAAAGTACCTGATAATTTTGAAGAACTTGTTAATCTGCCTGGAGTTGGAAGAAAAACTGCTAACTGTGTTCTTGTTTATGCTTTTGATAAGCCAGCAATTCCCGTTGATGTTCATGTTCATAGAATATCAAATCGATTAGGATTAGTAAAAACAAAAACTCCTGAAGAAACTGAAATGGCGTTGATGAAAAAAATTCCAAAAAAATATTGGCTTGAAATAAACGATACGTTTGTTATGTATGGCCAGAATGTCTGTAAACCAATTTCGCCAATGTGTAGTGTATGTAAAATTAAAAGAAGATGTGATTACTACAAATCTAAGGAGAGTGCTTCTTAGTCAGAAATAATATTCCTACAATTGCACCAACTACAGCTGTAACATAAAATGGGAATAGGTGAAGTGGGTTCTGAGAAGGATCCCCCGAAAGAAATTCCATTACCAAGCTACCAGAATTTATTGCAGGTGGATCAGTTGAAGACTCCATCCCATGAACAGAGTAAGAATCTATAGCAAAACCATCAACATCCAAGTTTGAGACAACAATTCGTAGTCCATTGTTAATTGTAAGACCCGCTTGGTTGGTGTAAGATATTATTGACTTTGCATTTGGAGCCCATCCTCTTTCTAGCATTGTATGTACTAGTACGTAACCTGTGTCTGGAAGCTTAACGGCAATCCAAAATTTATGGTTTGGAGGACTACCCATTCCAATTTCGATGAATTTGTCTTCAATTTCTGCATCATAGAATCGTAAAACAGCATTACCGTTTGGATTTCCATATAACAGATTATTATCAATGGTTACTTGCCAGCTTACAGCATGGATGTTTTCTAGCTTAATTGGAGAAGTATCTCTTGCAATTTTGTTAAATTCGTGATACGGAATTTCTTTAGTATGAATAATTAATGATGGATTTTTTTGTTCTTGAGCATAAATTGGGTTCAAAAAAATGATTGCTAAAAATCCAACCATTAAATAATATTTCATGAGATTTTTCATTGTGGTATGAATAAATATCTAGTCAACAAAGGGTTTGTCACAAGCAAGAATTATTTTTGAGACTTCTGGTCTTAAGATAAATTCTGATGGCGCTTTGCCATCCTGAATCATTTCTCGTAGTTTTGTTCCACTAATTTGCTCACGTGATTCAACATCGTGTGGACATGCTTTTTGATTTGTAAATGTAAGGCATTTTTTACAATAAAAGAATGCAGGAAAGAAAATCGGCGTGATCTCTAAATCAGGATAGTCATCAAAAATTTTGTGAGCCGCAAACGGATCATAATAATTTCCAACACCAGCATGATCGCGTCCTATAATAATATGAGTACATCCGTAGTTTTGTCTCATGATTGCATGGTGAATTGCTTCTTTTGGCCCTGCATATTTCATTTCAGTATGAAGTGTACCAAGTTTACATCTATTTGGTGGATAGTAATTTTCGATTAATGTTTCATATGACTTGACAATTACTTCATCAACAAAGTCGCCGGATTTTTTCTTTCCAATCAATGGATTTACAAAGATTCCATCTCTAGTTGTAATAGCAGTTTTTTGAAGCATCTCATGTGCAACGTGTGGAGGATTTCTTGTTTGAAAAGCAACAACGGTTTTCCACCCAGCCTCTTGGAATGTTTTTCTAGTTTGTTGAGGAGTCATTCTATACTTTCGAATCTCAGTATCATGTGGTCTTTGAATAAAATCGATTTTTCCTCCTACAAGAACATCTTTCATAGAATGGGTTTTTGCCACGCCTGGATGTTTGATATCAGTTGTGCCATAAACACCCTGAGCCATTTTTTCTTTATCAAAAGAGAATGTCTCCTCTACCTTGAGAATTGCAACGCCAATTCCATGTGGATTTTTTAAAAGAACATCGCCTGCGTCTTTCATTTTTTTTGCAGTGCTATCATCAACATCCAATACAGTAGGTATCGTCCATGCTACTTCATTTGCTAGTCTTCCTTTAGAAATTACTCGATCAAAACCCTCTTTATCTAAAAAACCCTCAAGCGGGCTAAAAATTCCATCTGCGATATTTTCAACATCATTTGCTAAATCTTCCGTTATTGAAATTGAAAATAATCCTGCTGGATCTTTTTTTATTAGTCGATTTACTAGCTTACCTCCATGTGGTTTTATTCCTACAATGTTCTCTGTCATAACTTCTATTCACCGTTACTCATGTGAAGGCCACATTCTTTATGTTCCTTTGACTCCCACCACCAACGTCCAGCTCTTAGGTCTTCTCCATTTTTGATAGCTCTAGTACATGGTTGACAGCCAATACTCGTGTAACCCTTATCGAGTAGTTTGTGATATGGAACGTTGTTCTTTTTTATGTAATCCCAAACTTGGTTCCAAGTCCAATTAATCAAAGGATTAATTTTTATGATTCCTCCATATTTTTCATCAATTTCAAGCATAGAGGCATTTTTCCTAATTGATGTTTGATCACGTCTTATCCCTGAAATCCAACCATCCAGATTTTTTAACATTCTTCGTAATGGATGCACCTTACGAATTCCACAGCAGAGATGTCTGTTTTCAACACTCTCATAGAATAGATTAATTCCTTTTGTTCTAACCATCTCTTCTACTTCTTGAGCATCTGGAAACATTACCTCAAAATTAATATTATATTTTTTTGAGATCTCATCCATTATGTCATAAGTTTCTTCATTTAATCTACCTGTATCAAGAGTGAAGAATCGTGATTTTGGATTTATTTTCACCATCATATCAATGATGACAGAATCTTCAGCTCCAAAACTTGAAGCCTTTGCAACTCTTGGATGAAGATTATCTAAGGCCCATTGAAGCGCATCTTGAGGTGTTTTTAGTGTAGGATTAATTTCATCTAATTCTGCTTGAGTGAATTTTACCATGATAAAATTTGCTTGTGGTAGTTTTATAATGATTACGAGATGGCTATTGTTCTAAATTATAAACAGCTTAGAATAACGAACAAAAATGAGCGAAAATGCGTTTGTAGTAGTATTTCCTTCAGTTTTTGCTAAAAATAAAATAAATCAATTAGAATCAAATATTAAAAAAATACTCAAGATAAGAAACCAGGAATTTAGAAAAATTAAGCGTGATAGTTTGGTAATTGTTATTGATGCAAACGATCCTGTTTTTGCTTCTTCCGCAATTAATTTACTTTTTGGAATAAAAAGAGTCGCAATAGCAAAACAAGTTAAAAATGATTTTGATACAATTATTTCAGAGATCACAAAAATTGGTTCAAATCTACTCCTAAAAGGAGAAAAATTCTATGTGCAGGTTGAAGGATTTTCAATGGGTTTTCTTACAAAGGATGTTGAAATTGCAGCAACATCGTCAATTATTGAAAGGACGGTTAAGATTGGAGCAAAACCAGGAAGTGAAGAAAAATATGATAAACTTCTTTATACATATCTTACAAAGTCTAATGCTTATGTTTGTGTTTATGTAGATGAAGGATTTGGTGGAATTCCTAATAATTCGCAAAATGAAAAAGTTGTGTGTGCCATATATGATGAATTATCAGCAGTTTCTTGTCTTGAAACTATTAAGCAAGGATTTGATGTAAAGATAATTGTTTGTTACACACAAAAATCAGAACTTGTAAATTTAGTTAAAATTTTGAATCAAATTTTACCAAGAATGATTAAATCAAAAATTGATTTAGAGTTTTTCCAGATTATAATTAAGGATTCAAGCTCAAAAAACCTATTAACTATGATAAATGTAGTTACTGAAATTTTAATTCATGTTGCAAAAATGAATAAAATTGTGAGGGTTTCACTTGCACTTTCACCTTTAATTTTCCCTTTAAGTTTTGTAGAAAATTCTATTAAACGAGTTTTTATGAATGGTTTTATTTCTTTAATTCCTCTTTCTGGTTTAGCTGATGAAATTTTTAAAGATGCTAAAGAATTAGGCCTAGGAAAATATCTTTCCAAGATTGAAAAATTAGGTGCAATGAATTTTTCAAATCAACATACTTCTCAAGTTGAGATAAAGAAAATTGCCAAAAATGCCTTGAAAAAAAGAAAAAATGTTTCAATTACTATTGGTCCAAACAATGTTCATGAGATTCTTGATATTCTAGAAGAAAATCATTGAGAATTTAAACGGCATAAATTACCGTAAAACATGAAAAAGATAGGGGAGTTCATCTATCCTTGGGGTAGTGGCCATTATTCTAGAATGATGAGATTAAATGAAGTACTTCCAGATTATATTAAAGATAAATTTGAAATTCATTTTTCAAGTAAGGATCATGTATATGAAAAACTATTGGAAAAATTTCCAGAAAAGCATGAACAAATTCATGAGATTCTGATGCCTACGCCGATTGATGGTAAATTTGGTCCCAGTATTTCACTTTCTATGATGAATTTACTTGTACCAATAGCTGCAAATCCTCCCTTAGTAAAACAAATTGCAAATTATCTCAAAGATGAAGGAAAACTATTTGATAAAGAAAATTTTGATCTTGTAATTAATGATGGAGACGTAGGCTCCAATATACTAGCAGAGAACAGGAGCATACCAAGTGTTTTTATTACAAATCAATTCATGCCAAAACTTTGGAAATCAAGATTTTATTTTTATCCATCATTAGTTTTTATTGCAAAACAAATTGCAAAAGCCACAAGAATTCTAGTTGCTGACTCTCCACCACCATATACTATATGTGAATATAATCTAAATTTGCCAGAAAAATTAATTGATAAAGTTACTTTCGTTGGTTATTTTATAAATAACAGAATAAAATCAAAACAGACCAATACTGATCTAGAAAATTTAATTCGAGATTCTGAGTTTGGATATTGGGTGAGAACCGGTAATAAATCAACAAACGATGGAACTGGTGTAAGATATGAAAAAGTATTCAAACAAGATGTAATGAAAAATGAAAAACGAATTGTTTCCCATGCAAGAAAAGATCCTGCAATAGATGGTGTTTTAGGAAAAGATGGGAAAAAATACTCAGTTTCTGAGGCCCTAGAAAAAAAAATTGACTGGATTCAGATAGATATTGGTTTTCTATCAGAGCAGGAAAAAGATACAGTTCTGGGTTTATGTAAATATGCAGTAATTAATGGCTCACATACTATAATGGGAGAGATTTTAGGTGACAAAGCAAAACCAATTATTGGTATGCCTATTTATGATGAGCATACTAATCAGATAAGATGGGCAGAAGAAAAAAATCTGGGAGTTTTAGCAAACAATGAAAAACAAGTCACTAATGCTATCATTACTATCAAAAATAACTATAGTAAATTCGAAGAAAGCCTTCATGAGTTTTCAAAGAATTTTGTTAGAAATGGAGCTGAAAACTCTGCAAAAATTATCAACGATCTTCTAGAAAACAAGAAATAATAGTTTTTAGGGAAATAGCTTAGGTATCTGGTACGCGGTATGTTCGATGGGCGAACTGACCGTTAAATCGGGATGACGATATAATCCGCGTACCAGATTTTCTTTTGAATGATTTTGCCTTACGATCTGATTGTTAAGTGGGAACGCTTTTATGGAAAAAATTTGGTCAAGATGTTATTGCCAAACTGTCCAGAATGTGTAGCAAGGGAAAAGAAAGCCATTCGTGAACGAAACGCTGAAAATCCAAGTGTTGATCTAACTAAGCTTTTTGAGGAAATTGAAATTCCAATGAAATTTGATCCTAATACTAAACACTTCATCTGTAAAAGATGTGGATTATATGCCACAAGAGAACAAGTTGGAGATATTCGTGAACGTCTAAATCGTAAAGAATCCACCAGACAAGATCGGCAATATGATTATCTTGATTGGTGGCAAAAAAGTAAAAAAGAAAAACAGCAACATTAGATCAAAAATGGTAAAAAAGAAAGAAGATGTTCCAGAATGGGTTTCTAATGAAATTCAAAATGCTAAATTTGAAAAACCGGTTTCCCAAACAAAGACTGGTTATATTTTAGAAATTTACGAACGAGATGCAAAAATTGATGCTCAGTTGTATGAACCAGTTGAGGATGGAAGACATATTGTAACTATGGATTTGTCAAAAAAAATCAAACCCACGGATTTGGAACGAGGGGTTGTGTATGAGTTTTCATTTGATGCCATGAAAGCACCATTGAGCAAAAAAGTTGTAGAATATCTAAAAAAAGAGAAAGAAATTGAAATGAATGCAATATATCAATTTGAATTAAAAGGTCTTGAATTACTTGATGTTGGTTCTTCTGAATCAGCTGATGTAGAAGCAGAGTAAACTAGTTTGGTTTTTCGCTTTTTTCTAACTGCTTTCTAAAAGCTGTGCCAATAATTGGATTAATAAAAAATGGAAGCGTGTGCTTTGCCCAAATTCCTGCTCTAACAACTGATGGTACAACAATCTCAAGTCTTGGTGAATTTGCTGCCTTTACAACTATCTTGGCAACTGTTTCAGAGCTTAAAGATATTCCTGTAGCTCGTTTTGAAAAATTTTCAAATGACGGATGTTCAAATAAATTTGTTCTAACCATGATTGGACTTACAACTGTAATTCCAACTTTTGTTCCATGAAGTTCATGTTTCAAGCCCTCTGAGAATCCTAACATAGCATACTTTGTAGCACAATATGCAGCAATTCCAGGTATACCAAAACTTGCTGCAACAGATGCAACATTTACAATATGGCCAAAATTTTGTTCTAACATTACAGGAAGGAAATTTTTAGTACAATAAATCATTCCGAGATAATTTGTAAACGTTTGTGATTCTATTTCTTCAATGGTTAATTCATTGACTCTACCATAAATTACGAAACCAGCGTTATTTACTAGAACATCTATTCTACCAAATTTATCTAAAACATTTTCTGACATTTGTTTTACTTGTGATTTTTGTGAAACATCGCATTTACAGACTAGAGTTTTTACATTAAATTTAGAAATTTTCTTTTTTACTGCAAGAAGTTTTTCTTCTCGTCTTGAGACAAGAACTATATTAGCTCCTTTTTTTGCAAATTGGATTGCTGATGCTTCTCCTATTCCACTCGATGCTCCAGTAATGACAACTACTTTGTTTGTAAAATCCATATTATTCAAAATTTGAATTGAAAAATAAAGTGGTTTCTATTTGATGTTAGGTTTAGTGTATTTACTTAAGGCTAATTTCATCAATAAGAACCAAGTTATGCTAATTGGGACATAATAGGTAGCAATTCTCCATGCAATTACTGCATTCCATTCTACACTTCCTTTAGATACATCAAAATCAAAAGGATTAAGATCATTCAGATATGCTACAATTCCAAATTCTGCCAAACCAGAACCACCAATAGTTATAGGCAAGTTTCCTATTGCATTTGCTCCCATTACAGCCATAATTGAATCAAATACTTCAATAACATAACCTGTACCGGAAGCAATTATCATAAAAGTAATTCCATAAAAGATCCATGAAACAGTTGATAATGCAAATCCGTTAAAAAATACTCTGTTTGATTCTTTTGTTCTAAGATTTTGTCTACTCATAGTACAGATTTCTTCCATCCAAAGGTTTGTTTGGTCAACAAAGTGTCCACCTTTGTCTTTTCCAAATTTTATTACAAGTTTTGATATGCCTTTTGGTATCTGGAAGGTTTTTTTCGCTGATAGGAAAAATAGAACCATCCATAGCGATGTTACAAAAACACTAGTTCCAAGAATAATTGCCGCTACTACATACGCACCACTGAGTAACGCAATAATTCCAGCCATGATTGATAGCATTCCTCCTGCAAAGACCTCAGTGACAATATCTAAGATAGCAACCCACATAGCTTTTGATGGCGGTACTCCCTTTTTGTGCATCCAGTAGATTACAACAAATTCTGCTCCAACAAACATAGGAGTTGTGAATTTAATGAATTCGCTTCCAATTCTAACGCCAGACATTTTCCAAATAGAATCTATTGGTCCAAGATAATGTCTAGCTATATAGCTAAATTTAACCCCCTGAAGTCCTAGTTTTACTATCATTGCAGCAACTGCACCAACAAAAGGAATTACACCAATTGCAAAGACGTCTTCTGCTTTAATATCAAACTGAATTGCAATAATTATAATTGGTATCATGCTTGCAGGAATGGCTATAATTCTCCAATTCATTCTATGATTTGTTTATGGATTCAAATATAAGCTAATAAAAAACAATTAGGCGAAAGATTGAAGTCAATTTTTATAACTGGTACTGCAGGTTCGGGAAAATCATTACTAACATCAAATATTAACGAGTATTACACTCGAAATGGTGCATTTGTTGCTATACTAAATTTAGATCCCGGTGTTGAAACGTTACCATATGCTTGTGATATAGATGTTAGAGATCATGTAGATATAATTTCAATCATGAAACAATATGAACTTGGTCCAAATGGAGCACAAATTATGGTAAATGATTTGATTGCATCTAAAATTGATACGATTCAAGATGAAATTGATAAAGTAAATCCAGACTATTTGCTAGTTGACACACCTGGACAAATTGAATTATTTGCATATAGAGCGAGCGGCCAGTTTCTTGTGCAAAATTTGAGTCTTGATGAGAAAGTGAGTATTTTTATTTTTGATGGATCGCTGGTTACTACTCCAATAAATTTCGTTTCAGTAGCATTGCTTGCAACATCAATAAAATTAAGATTGAATTTACCAACAATTAATGTTCTAACAAAGACAGATCTTATTGGTGATAGACTAAAAGAGATTCTCAAATGGTCTACAAATCTTTCTTCGTTAGAAAATGCAATCTCTCAAGAAGTAGATGGTGAAGCATATACTTTGACTACCAATATTTTGCGCGGGTTAAATCTAAGCGGATTTGCACAAGGACTAATTCCCATATCAAATACTACTGGAGAAGGAATGGTTAATTTGGAAAGTGCATTAAGCAGAACCATTAACTTGGGAGAAGAGGTAGAGGATTAGTTGCCAAATAGTGTTACTGTAAAAGCTCCATCATCAACAGCAAATCTTGGTCCTGGTTTTGATGTTTTTGGTCTTGCATTAGATGCGTTTTTTGATGAAGTAGAGATATCGAAGAAAAAGCAAAAGGGAATTTCTATAATCAGTAAAAATATGATTCCGTTAAATCCGGTTAAGAACACAGTGGGTCTTGTAGTTAAAGCAATGCAAAAAAAATTCAAAACCAAAGATGGTTTAGAGATTAAAATCAAAAAGGGAGTTCCGGTGGGATTTGGAATGGGAAGTAGTGCAGCTTCTGCTGCTGCAGCAGCAGTAGCATTTGATAGATTATACAAACTAAATCTTGATAAAAATTCTCTAGTAAGATTTGCTGGTGAGGGTGAAAAAGCTAGTGCGGGTTCAATTCATTATGATAATGTAGCTGCATCTGTATTAGGGGGATTTGTTATTGTTAGAACAAATCCATTTGATGTGATCAAGATTAAGGCCCCAACAAATCTAGTATTATGTTTAGCAATTCCTAAACTTGTAGTTCCGGCAAAAAAAACCAAAGTCTCAAGAAGTGTTATCCCAAAAAAATTAAAAATTTCTGACAGCATCCAAAATCTTTCAAATGCAGCAGCTATAGTAGCAGGATTTGTAAAAAATGATCCTGATATTATTGGAAACTCTATAAAGGATGTAATTTTTGAACCTGCAAGGCTACATATGATACCAGGATTTAATCATGTGAAAAAAAACGCTTTAACTGCAGGAGCTTTAGGTGTTACAATTAGTGGAGCTGGCCCTTCAGTAATTGCTTTTGCAAAAAAATCATCAAATCTAAAGAAAATTTGTACATCTATGGAAAAAGGGTTCAGAATGGCACGTACAGATTGTGAAACAATAATTTGTAGACCAACCGACGGTGCTAGAGTAATTAACAAATAATTTTTTGCAAGGTGAGATAAACGAAAAAGGCCGTAATAATTTTTAGTGGAGGTTTAGATTCTGTTTGTACTTGTACCTATCTTAAATCAAAATATGACCTATATGGTATTTCATTTTCATACGGCCAAAGAGCAAGTCAGGAAATAAAATCGGCGAGAAGATTTGCGAAAATTCTAGGTTTAAAAAAACATAAAATTATCGATATTGATTTTATGCGAGAGTTGTATGCTGGCACTAATGTATTGACAGACTCTCAAACAAAATTACCAGAAAAGTTTGAGTATTCAATTGTTGTCCCAATAAGAAATGCGGTTTTTCTTTCTATTGCAACAGCTTGGGCATTTAGTCTGAAAGCATCACTAGTTGCTTTTGGTGCACATAAAGGCGACAAAAATTATCCTGACTGTAGACCATTGTTTTCAAAAAAAATTGAACACGCTTTTAATGAAGGAGAGATTGATGGTATCAAGGCAGGAATAAGAAAAGCTGTAAAAGTATGGTCTCCTTACCAACAAAATCTTACAAAGAGCGACATAATTAAGAAGGGTTACCAAGTTCTTGGAAACTCAATTTTTAAAACATGGAGTTGTTATGCTAATAAAAAATTTCACTGCGGTAGATGTGAGTCATGTAATAATCGTAAACTAGCATTTGCTAAAACAAAGATTAAAGATAAAACAAAATATTTAAGTTAGGATTGACCGCGATTTCGTAAAATATGTTTCTTGAAAATTAGACCTCTGATTAAAACATACCATGCAATGAATACAAGAGTTACAATTCCATAAAAGACCCAATTTTGTGTATCTGGAGGTAAACCCTCAATTGCATCAGTTGTTTTAAATGCTATAACCATAGAAACTGCTAATGTTATGAAAAATTCTATAGCATACCATGTCCAGTTAGGCCATGATTCTCTTGGTATGTGAACATTGTTATGCGAAACCACGATTGTCGTCTCCAATAAAGAGTATTTAATTTTTCAGTAGTTCTTACAATGGGGAAGTTTCAGGATGTGATTTACGAATCATAGCAACGATGTTTTCTTTTTCTTCTTTATTTTGGTATATTCCTCTGTATGCGATGGTAGTCATTTTTGAATCATTTTTGACGCCTCGCATTTTCATACATAGATGCTCGGCTTCAGCCATTACTACTACTCCTTTCACTCCTTGGGAGTGTAATTCATCAGCAATGTTTTTTGTTAAACGTTCCTGAATTTGTAATCTCTTAGAATATTTCTCCACAAGACGTACTAATTTTGAAATTCCAAATACTTTACCGTCTGGTGCATATGCGATGTGGATTTTTCCAAAAAACGGTAAAATATGATGTTCGCACATTGAATAAAACTGAATATCCTTCGCAATAACCACATCAGAATCTTCTGAAAATTGAATGGATAATTCTGAATCAGAGTCATAGCCACCAAAGATCTCTTTGTACATTTCGGCTATTCTTTCGGGAGTTTCTCGTAATCCCTCTCTTGTAGGATCCTCTCCTAATTCTATAATTAATTCTCTAACTAGTTTTTTGATTCTCTCTTTATCCAATTTATTAATTAGAAGGATTTTTAGTTGTATTTGAAGTTAAGTAGCAATTTTATGCCTAATGCCAAAAATAAAATTGTAAGATTATGGTGCACCCATAATTTTCTGTAATTGTGGTATAATTCTTACTTCTTTATAGTTTGGATAAACAAGATCGTAAAATTTTAAGAGATTTTCTAAACTTGGTTCTGAAACGCCGTATGTAGGTTGTATGATAAAACCTGCAAGATCGTTTTTTGATGTTAATGAGAAGATATTATCTAATAGTTTCTTAAAGGAATCCAAAGTGGTTTTGGAGCTTACTACAATTTTGACATATGTTATCTTTTTTGCAGATATTGATGAACGAAGGCATTCGAGTACGTTTTCAATATAATTTGGATAATGTTTCAAATCAACAAATTCAGAATCTTCAGTTTTAAATTCAATTTTTACAAGATCGATAAAAGGTAAGATGTGATTGAATTTTTTAGAGTCAAAGCATGCTGATTCAAGATAGGTTGGAATTTTCAATGATTGAATGTGTTTTGCCATCAAAGCAACAGATTCGTGTTGAATGAGTGGATCTCCTCCTGTGAAATTTACCTTGTAAGTTTTATCTTCAAGTTTTTTCTCAATTAAATTACAGGCATCTTCTACAGTGTATTCTTTTCCAGAATCTAAGGGAAGGGCATCAACTGTATCACAATAAAAGCACGAAAAAGGACATCCAGCTAATCTTACAAATAAGGTCTTTGTTCCATAAAGAATTCCTTCTCCTTCCACAGATGTGAATATTTCAAATAGTCTTACTTTCAATTAATTCAATAGACTATAGTCATTATTTATTCAATTGTTCTAAAATTGATTCGAAAAAATGTTAATGCATAACTGGTTCTTTCGTATAGAATAAACCGGAAATGAAGAAAACGGCTCCAAGAATTCCTATTAAACTTCCAACAAATTCAACAGTGTTTCCCATCTCAGATACTGCTGGAGCCAATAATAGTGCAATTAATGCCCCAATAACCATCATAGGAATTCCAACTCCAACACAAATTGCTTTAGAAGCCATTTACAAACCTCATCTCAAAAATGTATATGAAGTTTATGATAATTATTTGATGGATGAATAGAGTTCTCTGATTTTTTGAGTTAGTTCATCTTTCAATTGTTCTGCTTCATCATAGTTGCCATCAGCTACTAGTAATTCGAAGTCAGAAAGCATTTGTTTTGCATCGTTCAGTAATGTTTCATCAGCTCCTCTCTTCTCTAGTCTGTCAAGCATATCGCTGAAGAATGTGATTGTCCTATCAAAAGCTGTTTGAGAAGTGTGCTTTCGAAGTTCTTTTTGAATGTCTTGAAGGATGGTGTTGAGTTGTTTTAGTGTTGCTTCGAATCCTATATCATCATTTTCCTTGATCTGTTTTTCTGCTTGAGCAATTAGTCGATCAGCTTCATCAAAGCTTACTGATTGACTTCGTGCAATTGATTTTAGAGTTGCTATGAATTTTTTGATTCTTTCAAGATCATTGTTATAATTCCTTTGAGGGGCTGAGGATGTAGTAATGTCAGCAGATTCAAGTTGCTCAGTAGGTCTATCGGATAGTATTGAAGTGATTCTCTTGAACATATTCATAGCATTTAGAAAGTGTTGCTTTGCTGATGAAAGCTCATCTTTTTTTAATGACTGTTCAAGAAGAATTACTTGTCTAGAAGCTTGTTCGAATAATCGTTTTACCTCGTCTGAAGAGTCTGAAGAAATCTGTTGCTTTACCTCTCTTTGTGCTTGTAATGCAAGTTTTAGTAAAATGCTTGGATCTTTCTGAGCTTCTGTGGAGATAGGGATTCCACTAAATACCATACTAGCTACTAACATCAAAAGGCATAAAGAAACTACTTTTTTCATTGTTCATCCTCCAAATCGTTTTTTATTTTAACCAAGTTTTGCATCTCTTTTTTTTCGATTTCAATAATTCCTTGTCTTTCAAGTCGTTTTACAGCACGCCACATTGTAGTACGAGGTTGAAGAAATTTTTTTCTTAATTCACTCTCAAGAGCTTGGCCACCATTACTGAAAATAAAATTGAGTAATTTCTTGTCATCTTCTCGTAAACTGGGTCGTAGATTGAATATCGTTTCTGGTTCAAGTGGTTTTCTTGCTTCAGTAATTATTCTAGTTGCAGTTCTTTCAGGTTTCTTTTGAGATTTTTTGAAGAAAATGGCTCCTATTGTTCCAGCAGCAGCTATAACACCACCAATTATTATTAAAGTACTATCAAATTTGTTTTCATCAGATGGGGATTGTGTTGGAGGAAATGTTGTGGATGTTCCAAAAACATAGTTTATTTCAGATGGGCCACTTGGAAGAAAAAGTCTAGTTTGTTCATCAATAATTTCCATGTTAAGTGGCAATGCACTCATTCCAATTATTACTGAATTTTCCGGCATTAGTAGAGTATAAGAAATAGGAGCGTCCAAAGTAAATGTCCAGATCCTTCCCTCTTTTGAAACTAAATCATGAATATCATAATTAATTGAAATGAAAGATGAGCCAAATGTTGCAATTGTTGCAGTATCATTTGTGATGTCTGTCAAAAGTAAAAAGTCATTTTCGCTTATTGCTACAAAGTTGTCAATTTCATTACCAAAAAGGTTCATTGAAAAGTCTGGTTCTAAAGCGTCTACTTCAATTTCAGAAGAGATGTGAGTAGTACCATCAGAATAAATGATGAGATCCATGCTTTTAGGTGAGCTAAGTGAATTCTGAAATGGCATAGCTATAGCCATAACAATTAAGCTAGCCAAAAGAATGGGCACCTTTGCCATCGTTTGGAGAATACTTTCAGTCCTTACAAAAAGCATTCCATCCTCTAGGATAGACTCCTGCCTATGAAGAGGGTTCAATTGTTGATTCATTTGCTAATACCTTAGATTCATGGATTCGACTAGATTCTGAAATCTTCTGAATTCCTGAAAAAACTGAAGTCCTTTCTCAGTAATCATAAAGACTCTATTTCTGTCGTTTTTTACGGATTCTACCAATCCAGCAGAGACAAGCTTATCACATTTGTCTAGTACGGCATAATGTGAAAGATTTGCCCTTCTTGAAATAGCAGATACGATGACTCCATCACGTCCACCTTCCATGGTTACGTCAAGGATATCACCCATGATGCCCATTTCGGACCTGTATTGTTGTTTTGACATGGAGTACTATACGACTGCTTGGTTTATCAGGGACATTTTGAAACATTAAAGCGGAACGTAAAGCGGAACGGCTGTTTCATCCCATAAAAATTAAAAAAAACGAGATTTTTTGGTGCGGGGAAAAATTATTGACGATTCGTATATTTAATAACGCCCTTTATGTACGATTCAATAAGTCATGGTCGGACTATTTGATCGCTTCAAGAAGCAATTTGAAGATGAAGAAGGTGGAGAAATGGTTGAAGAAGAACCATCTGAAACAAGTTTTGAGCCAGAACCAGAGCCCGAACCAGAAGAAATAGAATCATATTCTGAATCACAGAATGAATCAGTTCAACAAGCTGAACCAACTCCACAATCAGAACCTCAAATTCAATCATATCAAACTCAATCCACATCTGCCAGTTCTATCGGCATTGATGCATTAATGAATAAACGTGTCAAGCTTGAGGAGGCTATTGATTATGTAGGTATGATGATTAAGAATCTAAAAGATAAGAGAACAAGGCTTGAAAAAGAGATAGAGGATGAATCTGTTGACATAAAAAATCTAAAAGAGAAACTGGTCAAAGTTAGAGAATACATCGATGAAGAAAATAAGGGAATCCAGGAACTGACTAGAAAAAGATCTCAGGTTGAGGGTCAGGCTGATGAGGTAGGTAATATTATTAATGATCTAAAAAACAAATTATCAGGAATCGATAATATCGTTGATTCTGAAGGAAAAAAAGTTCAGAGTTTTAAACAATCAAGACCCAAATAAAATTAGATTTTTGATTTTTCACTGAAATGATTTTACATGAATCGTGTAGATGATGGTATTTCAGATTCTGTAGGCGTGTTTGGAAATTTGTTATCTATAGTACTTTCAGCAACTGCTGCTGCTTCTTGTAGAATCTTGTCTGATTCTGCGTTTGTTGAATCATCTATTCCAAATGCTGCATCACCTGAGAATGTATCAGTCATTAAACCGCCTAACATTTCTGCCATCTTGTTTATTTCTTGATCAGCACCTGGCATGAATTTTGCTAATGATGATTTTAGATTTCTCATTAATCCTATTGTTGGCATGATTGTCACCACAGTATCTCCAAGATCATGAGCTGTTGTTAATCGTAATTCAATTTGTTCTAATGCCATCCTAGCGTTACCTAGTATTTTTGATACCTTTCGAATTTCAGCTAATTCATTTGAGAGTACTTTACTTGTTTGAGTATCATGTTGTTGAGTTGCAATAACAATTCTTTGGAAAATTTTTTCGTCTCTTTGTTTTAATTTTGTAAGCATATTATCTAGTTTAGAAATTTGTGCTTGTAGCCTTTTGATAGCCATCTCAACTCTTGGCTTTAATGGACCTTTTGGTTTAACGGCATCGTTTATTCTCTCTGTTAAAGCTGGACTAGCTGGTTTTGACCATTTATTCTGGAAACTTGGCACGAGGTGTCCTATAATTCTGGATTATTAATTTCAGATGTGAAATATCATTAACAGCAAATAAAATTTCACTAACAAAAAATCCACATTACTACTTTATTGAAGCAATTATAGATTCAATACGGTGGTTCTTTGAGGATGGATCTTTTTGATGTGATTTTGGATTATAGTCTCGTTATTCAGGGCTTCGCCACAAAGAGGACATTTAACCATTTTACGTTTGAAGTTTAAAAAAACGTATTTAAATATTGTTTTTTAGCCAAAATTAGCCAAATTATTGAATTAACTCAATCTTTTTATCATCAATCAAAATGAGATTCTCTAGATTTTATGACTCAAATGATAAGAACTAATGATAAGTGTCAGAGATGTGGAAAGGGTTCTATGCTCACCGATGACAATACTGGTGAGATGTTTTGCTCAAAGTGTGGTTTTGTTGCCTCTGATAGGACTGAGCAGGAAGGTCCTGAATGGCGATCATTCTCAAAGGACGAACATGGAGACAGAGCAAGGGCTGGAACTCCAACTTCGCTAGCAATGCATGATATGGGTCTTGCAACTATTATCAATCCAATAAACAGAGATGCTTCTGGGAAACCTCTTACTGCTTCAATGAAAAGCACCATTGAGCGTCTGAGAACCTGGGATAGTAGAAGCCAGGTTCATGAACCCGTTGATAGAAACTTTAGACAGGCCTTTAGTGAATTAGACCGATTAAAAGACAAGCTGGCATTATCTGATGCAGTAATTGAAAAGACAGCATATATTTACAGAAAAGCTTTGGATAAAGGTCTTGTTAGAGGAAGATCAATTCCTGCGTTGGTAGCTGCATCGCTTTATGCTGCTTGTAGAAATACAGAAACTCCTAGAACATTAACAGATGTGGCAACTGGGATCAATATCAAAAGAAAAGATGTTGCAAGATGTTACAGATTATTACTTAGGGAATTAGACCTAAAAATGCCAGTAGTAGATCCAATCAAATGTGTAGCAAGAATTGCAAGTATATCAAGTCTTAATGAGAAAACTAAAAGAAAAGCACTAGAGTTTTTAGATCAAGCAACTAAAATTGAGGTATCTGCAGGAAAAGACCCGATGGGTCTTGCAGCTGCTGCATTATATCTTGCATGTGTTATGATAGGTGAAAATAAAACTCAAAAAGACATAGCACAAGCAGCGGGAGTTACAGAGGTAACTATTAGAAATCGCTATAAAGGCCTAAAAGAAGAACTTAAACTTTAGAAGTTTTTTATTCTCAAAAATCAAAACGGTTTCTGAATTGAATTCCAAAGTTGGTGGAATGATTGCTGCTGTTGTTGTTATTGTAATTTTCGTTAGTTTATTTGGAGTAAATTTTGAAGAAAGAAAGATTGATGATGTTTTTCATGTAACTTTAGCAAATCCTACTATGTATGAAAATGGGGTTTTTGCTGATTCGTTTGAGATTGGGGAAGGCAGCTATTATTTTGATTTTATCCCAAATGGGGACAGTCCTCAAACATTAACAATTATTCTTCAAGGCCCTGATTATTATTTTATGGAAGTTTTTGAGTTGGAAGGGACATTGCATAGTACAGGCATTTCAGAATATTATACATGGAGATATAGTGGTGATGATTCTAGAATTGAGATTCCTTATTTTCAAGAGTTGCAGATTACGATTGACCCTAATGGAAACTATGATGGTCCGGTTTCCATTATGCTGAAAAAAGTATCCTAAAGAAAAACTAAGATGGCGTGATCCCTCTTGGCAGAACTTTGAGAGATTACCTCTCTTTTGTCAAGATTTGAGCTTGACAGCCTAATTTGTTCTGCGGGATCACGCAGTTTTAGTCGATAGAATTTACATCCATCGGCATTATTTTATATATGATTTTAAAGTATTTAACATTTAACATAAAATTTTATAAAAAAAATAAGAAAATTAGTGATTATTTTTAAGAAAAAATTACGTATGATGAAATGATCGTTAAATTATCAGGTTTTTCTTCTGATTAAACCAATTAATAGTATATTCTTAGAATTTGGTTGTTGAAGCCTGAAAAGAAGAAAAAATTGAAACTAGTAATTTTACTTGCATCTATATGGTTTGTTGTAACATTACCATTACCGTGGATTGTAAATAATCCTGAAATTCCGGAATCGGCGTTTTACAGCGTTCTATCTATAATTGGCATAATATCTATTCCATTTGTAATACTTGGAATTGTTTGGACACTAAAACCTGAACTTACAACTTGAGAAATAAAAAATAGAATTTTATGGATATTTCTAAACTGCCTTTTGATAAAGAGCTTCCCGAATTAAAAATTGCCATAAACGCAGCTGTAAAAGCAGGAAATGAAATTCTCCTAATTTACAGTAGAGGTTTTTCTTCTGGTGTAAAGAATGATGATTCTCCAGTCACTGAGGCTGATCTGAAAAGTAATGATGTAATCAAAAAAATTCTTTCAAAAACGAATTTAGATGTTCTTTCTGAAGAAGACAAAGATGATGAAAATCGATTAGCGCAAAATAGAATTTGGGTCATAGATCCTCTTGATGGAACTACTGATTTTGTAAATAGAACTGGAGAATTCACAATAATGATTGCATTAGTTGAAAACAGAAAACCTATTTTAGGAATAATCTATTGGCCAACGGAAAAAACAATGTTTTTAGCTCAAAAAGATTTTGGAGCCTGGAAATTCTCTAATAATAATTGGACAAGAATTTCTGTTAGTAATATTTCTGAATTAAAAAAATGTCGTGCAGTAGGAAGCAGATACCATATTTCCGAAAATGAAAAAGCATTATTAAAAAAACTAACGATTACAAACTTTGTTAGTATTGGAAGTTCATTGAAGGTTGGAGAGATCAGTTCTGGTTCCGCAGATGTTTATCTAACAACAACAAATAAAATGAAAGAATGGGATACCTGCGCTTCTTATTGTATTGTTTCTGAGGCGGGTGGAAAAATGACTGATATGCTAGGAAATGACATTTCATATAATAACAAGTCTGTTGCCCACCAAAATGGTATTCTTGTAACAAATGGTCTTGTACATGATAAAATTGTTAATGAGTTCAAAAAGTTAAAGTAAGTTTTTTGATTTTAAATATTCTCTAATGGCTTTGGCACTTTCGTCTAAAGTCTGTTTTTCAGTATCTACTGTAAAGTCTGGATTTGGTGGAGCTTCATAAGGATCATCTAAACCTGTAAAGTTTTTGAGTTCTCCAGCTCTTGCTTTTTTGTACATTCCTTTAACATCTCTTTCTTCACATTTTTCAAGAGAGCATTTTACATAAACTTCTGAAAATTTGCTATCATCACCGACAATTTTTCTTGCATTTTCTCTATTTTCGACATAGGGACTTACTAAAGATACGCCCACAGGAACTTTGTGTTTTAAAAGAAGCTTGGCTAGATGTGCCACTTTTTTATTGTGTTCATCTCTACCTTCTTTAGAAAAATCTTTTGGTGATAACCATTCTCTAAGTTCATCTCCATCAAGCATCGCTAGATTCGGAATTGTTTCTTGGAGTTTTCTTAAGATAGTTGTTTTACCAGAGCAAGGAAGCCCAGTCATCCATATTACAAAAGCCATTGCGATCTACAAAAAAAATTGACTTCTTAAAGACCTTACTATAATCGTTGGTTCTTGAACCATGGTTGCTGTTCCAAGTAATCAATTTCTTTAACCATCTCATCGATTTTTTTTGCTATACTCATTACTGATTTGAATTGATCATACATTTCTTGTTCTTCCTCTTTTGAGAGAATTGTTTCTTCGACTTGATTAAAAAAAGTCTCCTCTTTAGATATATGATCAATTAAATAAATCGAATAGGTTCTAAGATATCTTGCTACAGATTCTCTAGCATCTTCACCTTTTTTCCACCGTTGTAGGTGTTTTGATATACTTCTAGCTATACGCCTCCCAAATTCATGTTCAATCAAAAAAATTCTAATTTCTTTTTTTAAAGAATCATAGCTCGCTACACAGGGAAAATAAGAATTTTCTTCTCTAGAATAATGAATCGAATCTAAAAATTCAGAGATTATTGTTATGATTTTTTCTATGTCTGAAAAAGGAATGTCTGTTCCGTCATAAAGTGTTTGATAACATTTTGAAATTATTTTTTCTAATCTTTTAATTTGATTATGATCATTTCTTAGAGTTTGGGTTGCGCTCAATTATGAAACTCAAAATTTCATGTTTTAATTTGTATCGAATTTTAGATAATAATAACATCGATGCCAATCAAGCTTGACTGATTCGTCTTTTAAGTAGATGATAAGTATGGGTTCTGGACATGGATTTGGTGTTTTTTAGCCTAATAGATTTGATTAAGTCTTATTTTAGTGAAAATTTTCCAGAACTTGAAAATGAACTTGAAGCAAATTTCCAAGGATTGCAGTTTGAATCAAATTTTCTTATAGAAGGCTGGAATAGTTTTCAACGTTCCATTGAGGGTTTTACAGGAACGGATATAGCAATTGCATCAGCTCCTATTGTGCTTTTAGCTGCAGGTGTTACCATTTTTCTTGGTGTTGCGGGTGAAGCGTTTTTCAAGAGGACTGGAATACCTGATATTGCATTTTTAATGGTTTTAGGCATAATTATTGGTCCAGTTCTTGGTATCATTCAACCCGAAGTAGTAATTGAGATTGTTCCATATTTTGCTGCTTTAGCATTGATAATCATCATGTTTGATGGTGGACTCCATTTAGACATAAAGAGCATCGCTAAAACAGCTCACTTTGCACTTCTTCTTGCGATTCTTGGATTTGTTGTTTCTGTGATAGTTGTAATGTTATTTGCTCATTATGGTTTGGGTTGGGAATGGTTAGATAGTATATTACTTGGTTCTATTGTTGGTGGAAGTAGTTCTATAGTAGTTTTTGGTCTTGTTAGGAATTTACGAGTTTCTGAGGAGACTAAATCGATGCTTGGTTTCGAATCTGCGATTACCGATATTTTAGCAACCATAATTGCTTTCATTATGTTTGAAGCAATATTAACTTCACAGTTTGATTTGGAACTTCTTGGTCAAACGATTGGACGAGCAGTTGCTGTTGGTCTTATTCTTGGTTTTGGTGTTGGGATTCCTTGGATGTATATTACAACAAAACTTGCAAATGCGCAACATAGTTACATGCTTACCCTAGGAGTTTTGTTTGTGCTTTTCTTTATGGCAAATGAGTTTGGAGAATCTGGTGCGCTGACTGCCCTAGTGTTTGGTTTAATGCTTGGAAATAAAAATCGTTTATCTAGAGTGCTAAAGTTTAAGCTTCCAAAAATTGAAGCTGATGATTCAATGCACAGTCAGATTACTTTTCTAGTAAGAGCATTTTTCTTTGTGTTTGTTGGCTTGCTTGCAAGTTTTGGGCAGATAGAATATGTTATTTTTGGAATATTAGCTGCGATTGCAATTTATGTTGGAAGAATCATAGTAATAAAAGTCTCTTTAACAAAGAGATTTTCAATGTTAGACAAAAAAGTTACAGAAGTAATGATTCCAAGAGGTCTTGCTGCTGCTGTATTAGCAACCTTTCCTATAACTTATGGTCTTCCAAATGCAGAAGCGTATCCTCAAATTGTATTTTTCATCATAATGACCTCTATAATTATCACAACAATAGGTTTAGGAAAAGCCAAGAATATACCACCACCTGATAATGCAGAGGGGGGATTTGTGAGGAAATCTCCTGATGAAAAAGATCTGATTAACAAAAATGAGAAAACAGAGATAACAAAGTTAACTGATTCTGATAGAAGCAGGTTATAGTTCGAGAGAATCTTTTAGTCCTTTGTATCGGTTTCTAATTGTAACTTCCGTAACATTGGCGGCCTCAGCAATATCTCTTTGAGTTTTATCTTCGCCGTTTTTTACACATGATAAATAAAGTGCGGCTGCTGCAAGACCCATTGGATCCTTTCCCGCAGATACTTCATTTTTTTGTGCTTGTTTTAAAACTTTAATTGCATAACGTTTTGTCTTTTCCGCAATTCCAATCCGGCTTGCAATTCTTGCTACACATTGAATTGAATCAGTTACTGGCATTTTAAGATCCAGTTCCTTTACAAGTAATCTATAACATCTTGCAATGTCTTTTCGTTTTATATTAGCTGCAAGTTCAACATCTTTTAGATTTCTTGGAGTTGCAGTGTCACGACATGCTGCATATAATGCGGACGCCATTAATGCAGAGATTGATCTTCCTCTAACAAGTCCTTTTTCTAATGCTTTTCTGTAAATGTATGCTGCTTTTTCAATTACCGCGTCCGATATTGCCAGCTTGTCTTTTAATCGATTTAATTCACTAAAGGCCTGTCTAAAGTTTCTATCAACAGGTTCATGAACCTGGCTTCTACTATCCCATGTTCTCAGACGCTCAATGGTGCTTTTCATTGAAGCAGTAAGAGGTTTACCGGAAGCATCTCTGTTTATTGGATTGATAATAGTTGCAAGACCCATATCATGCATTGTTAAAGAAGTTGGTGCACCAGCTCTTGCTCTGTCTCCATGTTCGTCTTGGGTAAAGGAGCGCCATTCAGGACCTGACTCTTGTAATTTTTCAGATAAAACAAAACCGCACTTTGAGCAAAACATCTCACCAGATTCATTATCAGTTACTAGCTTTCCTCTTGCACATCGTGGACATAGTTGTTGATTAGATGCTTGCCGTACCATAATATCACGAATTTACAGATTTCTTCTTGGATGGGATTTATGAATCAACAAGTTTCAGACACCTAGGGAACATAGAAAAGTACTCATGACTCTTGAAGAATAGAGTAAGTTTGAGTTTCTTGAAAATGGCACCAATGGCGTTACTACTTTTTATAGTCATTATTCCTATGGCTTATGCTTCTACAATTAAACAAACTATGGAAGCAGGTATGGATATAGAAATCACTCATCCTGATACTGCCGTTGTTGGCAGAACAATAACAATATCATTTTTAATTAAAAACAATGGTTGGGAGGATAAACAAGATGTGGTTTTTTCTTTTGGCCCAGATAGTGCCATAACACCAATAGAAAAAAATGAAATTCGAATTGAAAAGATTTCAGCTGGTGGATCATATGGAGAGACTATTGATTTTAAAATTAGGCCTGATGCTTCTGTTGGATCACACTTTCTAAATTTAAAATATTCACAAGTATTACTTGCAAATAATGAAAAACCTCAATCTCCAATCCTGACAAATATTGCAGTTCCAATTTTAATTAAAGAACAGCCAAGAGTAACGATTCATACCATAACTCCTGAGTCACTATTTACAAATGCAGAATTTCCTTTTACGGTAGAAATAATTTCAGAAGACATTGATATCAATGATGTAAAACTAGAGATAATTCCTCCTAAAGACATTAATTTTAGAGGTGAGATCTTGCATATGTTTTCATCAATTCAAAAAAACGTTCCAATATCAGTAACATCTAGAGTAATTACTCCTTCTGAAGAAATTAACTCACAATACAATGTTCCGTTTCAGGTCATCGTAACATATACTGATGATGTTGGTAAGGAAAACACTGATTCAAAAACAGTTTCTTTAATAATGCGTCCAAGAACTTTCATGGAACTAACAACTGATGGTGGAATTTGGGTCGGAGATTTTTTCATAGCTCCTTATATTAGTCTTGGAACAATTATTGGAATTCCTGCGGGGGCAATTCTATCTCTAGCTATAAGAAAAAAGTATTCTTCAAAACCAAAGAAAAAAAAGAAATCATAATCCAAATAATGCAATAAATAATTATTAAATTATTGGTGTTTTAGATTGTGTGGATAACTGGTTAAGCTAAAATTGAGAGTGATCTCTTTCTAATTTCCTTGCGCCTGCATATTTTTGGTTTAATTCATCTTCAAAGAAGAACTTACTGCTGAATGCGGGTTTTAGTTCATCAAGCCAAATTGCTTTTTCATCATATTTAGCAAAAAATGGTATTTGTACCCAGTCTGGATTTCTTCCTTGTAAAAATCGTAATACAATTACTTTTTTTCCATTTATTTTAGAAACGCCGAGGAGGTGAACTTTTCCTGGAGTTGCTGACATTGAAGGCCCCCTAACGGTTCGTGCTAAACCACTTACTTGTTTGTAGGCGTTTCTAAAAATTTCATATGCTTTTACCAAGGGAATTCCAAAGTAGTGTTGTGCACCAGTATCTCTTACCACAAACATGTAGTAAGGAATACAACCTAGTTGCACTTGCAGTCTCCACATTTTAGCCCAGATATTAGGGTCATTATTGATATGAGCTAAAAGAGGAGATTGTGTTCTTATTTGGGCCCCACTTTTTCTTACACGTTTTATGGCAGTCTTTACGGAGTCTGTTAAGAGTTCCTTGTAGTGATTAAAGTGTGCCATGAATGCTAGATGTAATCCTTTTTTAGTTATTTTCTCAAAAATTTCTAAAGTTTCTTCTGCATCATCATCAGTCAAAAATTTGTATGGCCAATAAGCTAAGGCTTTAGTACCAATTCTTATGGTTTTAAGATTTGGAAGGTTAACGTCTAATAATGTATCAATATAAGTTCGAAATATTTTTGCTTTCATTATCATTGGATCTCCGCCCGTAAATAGAACGTCAGAAATTTCGGGATGTTCTCTTATGTATTGAGCCATTTGTTCTCCTTCTCTCATTGCAAACTTCATTTCATTCATTCCAACAAATTGTGGCCATCTAAAACAAAAACTACAATATGCATGACAGGTTTGACCTTGACTTGGGAAGAAAAGACAGGTTTCTTTGTACTTATGTTGCATTCCATAAAGTTTTGTTCCATCTTTGAGTGTTGGAATGTTTAGCTCTAACTGTCCAGCGGGATGAGGATTTAATTGCATTCTGATTTCATTTGCGACTTTAGCTACCTGTTTTTTGTCAGCTCCTTCTTTTAGAACACTTGCCATTTTTTCAAAATGTTTTTGTTTTAACATCCTCTTTTGTGGAAATGTTAAGACGAACATTGGATCGTTTGGGATGTTATTCCAATCTATCAACTGTTCTACTACATAGTTATTGGCCTTAAACGGGAGAACATTACCAACTACCTCCATCTCAAATTGTTGCTGCTCAGATAATTTCTGAATTTGTTGGAGATCACGAAAGTTCATTAAAGTATAAGATTGAATGTTTGGTGATTCTGTCTCGCTCCAAATAGATTCTTGCACAGTCATTTTTTAAAAATGGTCTTTCATTATTGTTAAATGTTAGCATATTTGTTCATGAATTAGGTGTAAATTTTCTTATTAATGATAAATATTGAGGCTAAATGGAGAATGATTAACTATGGCTGAAGAAGGCATCATAGGTACAGTTTCAGGACAAGTAGGGCAGCTACATTCTGTTTCAGATTTAATAGCTTCCTCATTTTCATTCCAAATGGCATTAATTGTTTTAGTGATAGGAATAATAGGAATTGGGATTATACACAGAAAATTTTCAAAATGGGTCAGATCTCAAAAGTTTTCTTACGTTAGGCCTCATGTTGCCAGATTTATTAGAGTTGCAGTTCTACCTTTTCTTGCTATCGCATTAATTTCATCTGTAAATGTGTATATTCAAACTTTCGAACTTTTTGATGATGAGACAGAAAGGGTGATGGCAGAACAAAGTCAAGATATGACGCCCAGTGAAACATTTGCAAAGATGCTTAACACATTTAATATTCTTGTAATTGCATATGCGGTAGCACATCTAATACCTATAGCACTAAACAAACTAGAAAAATCAAAATTAGAAAAAGAGGATTACGAAGCATGGAAAGAACAACATGGTTTTAAGGATGATCCGGACGATCTGTTTCATAAATTCTTTAAATGGAACCCTCCAAAAACATGTCCTGAAGATTTAACAGAAGAAGAATTCAAAAATTATCTAAAAACAAAAGAGGGTAGAAGATATCTAGAAGGTTTTCGTACAGCTAAAGGAATTTCAATTGGCAGTTATGAACAATTAATTAAAGAACCTTTTGAGGAATGGAAAAAGTCTGAAAGAGCTAAATATGAAAAATATTATCAAAGTTGTATTAGTGGAAATAATGAGTCTGGTAAAAAATTGCGGCCGGGACAAGAATTAGAAGAGATTTATCAAATTGATATTTGGCGTGAAGAGAGAAGAGTGGACGGTTATGAACCTATAATTGCTGGTGCAAGACCGGCGGGTTATGCTGAAAAGAAAAGAAAAGATCTTCCAAAAACTGTTTCACAAATCATTCCAATTGGAATTTTTGTAGCTGCTGTAATTGGAGTGATTAGTTGGTGGGGGGTAGATTTGATTGTTCTAGCTACTGCTACGGGAGGTCTTGCTATTGGTGTTGGCCTAGCATTACAAGAAACATTGCAAAATTGGTTTGCATATGTTCTGATTAGAAAAGACAAAATCCTTTCAGAGGGGGATAGAATACAACTAGATACAGGCTACAATGGTTATGTACATAAAATTACTCCCAGAGTTACATATGTAAGACACGCTCTAAATGAATCGATTGCTATCATACCAACACGCCAGTTAGTAAATGCACAGATAATTAATTATTCTAAAGAACTAAAATTAGTTCCAGCAATTGTTGAAGTTGGAGTATCTTATCTAAATAATCCAAGACAAGTTGCGTCAATTTTAGTAAAGGTTGGAAAACGTGCAATGAAAGAAATTATTGATGATAAAGGAAAACATTTGATTCTTCAAAAAAGGTGTCCTTATGTTGAAGAAAATAAACCCAGTTGTGGTTGTGATAAGGATATTAACATAGATCTTAATGAACCAGTGGTACGATTTAACAACTTCAATGATTCTTCTCTTGATTTTGCTATGTGGGTTTATGTCAGAGATTATGGAGCCCAATTCAAAACAAAAACTGCAATTAGAATGATAATGTATGAAGAATTTAAGAAATATGACATTAGAATTCCATGGCCCATTAGAACTGTATATCAAGGAGATGAAAAACGTGAATCAGAAGAAATTGCAAGGCTTGATCAGGAACGCATGAAAGTGTTTGATGAATATGGCACGGGCGATCTTGACAAAAGCGGTAGTAAGGGTTAGAATTTGGTTCATTAGTATTTTCAAAAACTTAAGAATCCCTTTTTTCTCGTTGATTTATTGATACAGTATACGGTAATAGGTGGTAACGCATCACAAGATTTGGCGAAAAGATTAGCTAGTAAATTGAAAGCAACATATGTCAATACTGAATTAAGAACATTTCCTGATGGAGAGAATAAAGTTACACTTTCAGCAAAACCGAAGAAAGGTAGGATTGTTGTTGTGCAATCTACATACCCACCTGTCGATTCAAATTTGTTCCAATGCTTATCATTAATTTCTAAAGTAAAACAATTCTCATCTGAGGTAGTTGTTGTAGTACCATATATGGGATATGCGAGGCAAGATAGAGAATTTCTTCCGGGCGAAATTATTTCAATACAGATCATAGCTAAACTGTTCAAGGCTGCAGGGGCAACAAAAATAATTGTAGTTGATATTCACAGTATGATTGGATTAAAGTACTTTAAAATTCCAGCAAAAAATGTTTCGGCAGTTCCAGAATTAGTTAAATTTTTTAAAAAACTAAAACTGAAAAATCCTCTGGTTGTATCTCCAGATCTAGGTGGTAAAAACCGTGCAAAAGAATTTGCAAGGCTTCTTAACTCAGATTATATATTTTTAAAAAAGAAAAGGGATCGAAAAACTGGTAAAGTAAAAATTGTTTCAACAAACCTTAAACAAGTGGTTGGGAGGGACATAATTTTGGTTGATGATATGATAAGCTCTGGCAGCAGCATAATTAAAGCAACAGAGTTTTTGAAAAAACAAAAATGTAAACGAGTTTTTGTATCATGTACTCATGCATTGTTAATTAGAGGCGCTGAAGAAAAGATCAAAAGAGCAGGAGTTTCAAAAATTATTAGCACAAACACCGTACCAGGACTTACATCAAAAGTAGATGTTTCAGATATCATCGCAGAGGCATTGGCATAATGCCGGAAAGTTTCTTTGTATTATCAAAAGAAAATGTAGAACTTGCAATAGATGAGGTTATAGCAATTGCAAAGACCTATGATAGGTTTTCCAAATTTCAGATATTTTCTAATCTTGTTATAATTCAGTCTAAAACCCCATGGCAGAAAATTGCAAAGAGGGCAACATTTGTAAAGACTGCTGGCCATCTTTTAAAAAAATTGTCAAATCTATTTTTAGATGACAGTTATTTTACACTTTTACTTGAGGCAAAGACATTTATGTGCAGAGTCATTAATCTAACTCCAAAAAAGTTTGATGCAACTGATTTAGAGAATGCAATGGGAAATATGATTTCAAAATTTTCTCAAGCTAAAGTTTCTTTAGAAAACCCATCTATAATCATCTACTTGATTTTAATTGATTCTCAAGGGTTTTTTGGTTTTTCAACGGCATTTGAAAAAGAAAGACATTCTAAAAAAACTAAAAGTTATCCTCACGAACTTGATTGGAAGCTTTCAAGAGCCATGATCAATCTAGCAGGGTTTAAGGAAGGGGATACTGTTTGCGACCCTTTTTGTGGAACTGGAACCACTCTTTTAGAAGCCGAATCGATGGGAATTCGTTCTATCGGTATTGATTTTGATAAAAAAATGTGTGAGATTTCAAAAAGAAATCTAAAAGAAAGTCAATTTAATTCTGAGGTTTATAATTCAGACTACAAATATCTTAACAAAATTGAAGGAAGATATGATGGGATCGTCACAGATCTTCCATACGGAAGAGCTTCTAAGACTTCAGAAAATCCTGAAAAACTATTACATAATTTTGTTTCGATAATTCCAAAAAAGAAACGATTGGCAATAATGTGCAAAAAAGGAACTGAAAAAGGATTAAAATTAATTCCTTCAAAAAGATATGAAATCTATAGGCATAAAAGTTTAACAAGGACAATTCTGGTAAAATGAAGCTTGTTTTTTTAGGAACCTCTGGAGCACAGCCAACTGAAGAGCGTGGACTAACCTGTATTTGTTTAGAAAAAGAAGGTGAGATCTTGATGTTTGATGCAGGTGAAGGTGCACAATTTTCTTATTTGAAATCAGGGTTAGGATGGAATAAAAAAATGAAAATTTTTGTTACACATCTTCATGGGGATCATTGTATAGGGATTCTTGGCTTGTTGCAAACAATGACTATGCAAAATAGAATAGAATCTTTAGAGATCTATGGGCCTGATGGGATTGAGGAGTTCATTGCAGCAAACATCAAAGTTTTGAATTTTGGTTTATCTTTTCCTGTTCTGATTACAGCGATAGATGAAACAAAGATAGTTGATGAGAAAACATATTCCGTTTTTGCATGTAAAGCAAATCATTCCATTCCTGCATATTCATTCCGATTTGATGAAAAAGATAAGCCTGGGAGATTTAATATTGACAAAGCAAAGAAACTGGGAATTCCAGAAGGGAGATTATGGAATCAACTCCAAAGCGGTCATGAAATAAAAATTGGAGATAAAACAGTGAAACCTTCAGAAGTTTTGGGAGAGAAACGTCCAGGTAAAAAAATTGGTATTTCTGGTGATACAAGACCTACAAAGAAACTTGAAGAGTTTTTTAAAAATTGTAATTATCTTAGTTTTGATTCTACATTCTTGGAAGAATTAAATGATAAGGCTGTTGAAACGTTTCACTCTACAGCAAAGGAGGCTGCCATATTAGCAAAAAATGCTAATGTTGAAAATTTAATTTTAACACATTTTTCTGCTAGATATAAGGATGAATCAGTTTTAGTTGAAGAAGCTAAGAAAATACACGGCTCTGTGATAGGTGCAAAAGATCTTCTTGAGATTGAAATAAAGTAAAATTATGTTTGAGTCTTTTGAAAATGAAATTAAAAATGCTAAGAAGATAGTTTTTGTAACCGGTGCGGGGATTTCCCAAGAGAGTGGCATTCCAACTTTTCGTGGCAAAGATGGTCATTGGCGGAAACATGATCCGATGAAACTTGCTACAATTGATGCTTTCTATAACAATCCAAAATTGGTGTGGGAGTGGTATGAAGAAAGAAGAAAGAACATGCTTGCAGCTAAACCGAATCCTGGTCATAAGGCAATTGTTGAGCTTGAAAATCATACTAATGTTGTTGTTCTCACACAAAACATTGATGGGTTACATCAGAAAGCTGGTAGTACGAATGTTCTAGAATTACATGGAAGTATGATAAGAATGAAGTGTACAACATGTGATTTTCATGATGAGATAACATCAGATTTTGAAAAACTGCCTCCTTTATGTAAGTGTGGTAAAATTTTGAGGCCGGATGTAGTTTGGTTTGGGGAACCACTTCCTCAAGATGTTTGGCATGATTCAATTTTTCATGCAAATTCATGTGATGTAATGATTATTGCTGGGACGTCTCTTGTCGTTTCACCTGCAAATACATTACCAATTTATGCAAAACAGAATAATGCGTTATTGATTGAAATTAATCCAGAACCAACTATAATGTCCTCTGATATGGATTTGTTGCTACAAACAACGTCTGCAAATGCCTTACCACATTTAATTTCTATTTTTAAAAAATGATAACTAAGGTTTAGAAAATACTCCATTGATTATAGTATTTGGGGAATTTCCTGGATTATACACTGATGAAGAGATTGTTCCATATTCTTTATGCTCTACAATCATATCTATAAAATAGGGAGTATTTGATGCATCATTTACAAAAGTTTCAAACATTGAAGAATAAAATATCCCAGAGAAAAGTTCGCGTTCAGGAGTTCTAAGTATTACTGATACGCTGATAGTTTTTCCAGATGTATCCTTATACTGCAACATAACACGGTCATCTGCTTGTTGAATTGTAGTTAGCGATAGTGTCTCAAATGATATTGTTTCATTGTTTGGTTTTGTCACTACATTTTCATTAATCGTTTCTGTTACAACATTTTCATTATCTATTTTTACAGTGCCATCATTATCATCTTCCTCTTTTAGTTGATCACTGTTTTGTTTCTGGTTATTCTTATTGTCACCAAAAATTGTTTTTTGTGTTGATTCAGTTATTTTTTTGATGTTTTCATGTGTAGATTCAGCAATTCCTTTAAGACCGTTTTGTGTTGATTCAGTAACATCATTTACATTTTTAGATAATAATTCTGTTGAGCTATCTTTGAAATCATTTATCCCTTTGTTTACTGTGACTAGTGCTCCTTCAACTTTAGTTTCTGTGGTATGAACTGTTTCATCTTTGATTTTGCCAAAATTACTCTCTGTTGAATCTAACAGGTTTGCGGAAGTTACTGGTAAGAATTGGTTGATTTCATTTGCAAAAACTATTCCTCCCCCTAGTATGACTCCGATTATGATTAATTTGATTAGCATGGTAAAGGTTTGAAAAATTGTAATTTTATTACAAAACTAAAAAAATTGGTTTAATCCACTCGAAAATTCTTCACATAATGGAGGCTAACCTTCTGAAACAAGCCATTCAATAATTTGGTCTATATTGTTTGAGGTCAAGACTATTTTAATTGGGCCTAAGGGTGACTCGTCAGCTTCATCACACAGTGCAATAATGTTTGATAAGGCAGCTTGTTTGTTTAGGTAAAACCAAGTAGAATAATCATATAGATTATTATTCAAAAATCTTCTATAGACGCCCTGAGTTTTACGAGAATGTGTTGCTTTAAAAATATTGAATAATGTTTCAAGATTTTGTGAAGTTGCTTTTAGTGAATTTTTGCTTATCTGAATTTTGCTTTCGGGTAATATGTTAGAAATAGCCTGTTTTACTTTTGCTGGATCTTCTGTAGAGTTAATTACACAATAGGCATCAATTTGACATTTAAGATTTGGAATTTTCATTTGTTAAAGCCAGCTCTGAATTGTTTTGTAAGCTACCTCAATTAATTCCTCTTTTGATAAATTACTATTTGAAATAGTTTTATCAGCTGATGCAATTGAATCACTCAAGCCAACTCCAATTTCTCTTTTGTCTCTTTCATCAAAGGTTTCTCTTGTTTTTGGATCATCTGTTCTGCCACGTTCATGTAAGAAATTAAAACGAGTATTTGGTGTTGCTTCAATTAAAAGAAGTTTTACAGTTCCAATTTTTTTAAAAACTTCAATTTCATGATTTGATCTGATTCCATCAATAATAACAACGTTTGAATTTGAATTAGTGATTTGTGGTTTAGTTAATTCTGCTACTACACCGGGTCCATTTTTTTCTCTGAGTTCTAGCATTATCTTTCCAAGGTTTGTCCCTGTTGGTTCCAGATTTCGTCTTTTAGCTTCTGCACGTATTGCATCTCCCATATTATAAACATCAAATCCTTTTGATTTTAGTCCTGTGGCAATAGTGGATTTTCCTGCACCCGGCATGCCAGTGAGACATACTATCAATTTTGACAAGTTTGTTGAGAGTTCATTGAGCTTGTCTATGAAGTTACCGGAAATAATTATAAAGATATCATTACACTTTCTGTGATGCGAACTTTTGTAGCAGCTGAGATCAATAATGAAGAAGTATTGGCATCTATTAAAAAGATTCAAACGGATTTTATGATAAGAGCAAAACCAGTAGCATTAAACAATATTCATTTCACTCTGATGTTTTTGGGAGAGATTTCTGAACAAATTGCAGAAAAAGTTCAAGGTGCATTAAACTCAATTCGGTTTGAAGAGTTCGATGTGCAATTTATTGGAATTGATGCATTCCCAAAAGTGAGATCGCCAAGGGTTATTTGGGTTGGAACAGATGAAAAAGGTGGAGAAAATCTCCGTAATCTGGCTTCGCAGGTAGAGAGTGTCTTATCACCGCTTGGGTTTCATAGTGACAAACCATTCCGGCCTCATGTGACTATCTTTAGAATTAAAAATAAGGTTGGGGACATTTCTGACAAGTTGGGAAAATTTAAAACTACAAAATTTGGTGTCCAGAAGGTTTCAGAAATTAAGTTTAAAAAAAGTGTGTTAACACCAGAAGGCCCAAACTATTATGATTTAGAGGTGATTAAAGCAAAATGAAAACAATTATTGAAAAAGCAAAAAAGCGGGTAATTCCATCAAAAAAACTAGAAAAGGAAAAGTCTCGGGTTGCAACAATTGCATTTGATTTAATACGAAAACAAGTATCAAAGTATCCACAAATTTTACAAGTAGAGTTTGGTGGTTCTTATGCAAAAGGAACTTGGCTTCCAGAAAAAACCGATATTGATATTTTTTTGAAATTCAATAAATCAACTTCTGAAAAAGAATTTACAGAAATTGCAAAGAAGATTGGTTTTATTGCCATGAAAAAATACAAACCATATGTAAGATATTCAGAGCACCCTTACGTTGAAGCTCATATTAAAGGAGCAAGGGTAAACGTAGTTCCTTGCTATGAGGTATTAAAAGGAGAATGGCAAAGTGCTGCAGATCGATCTTCGTTTCATACAGCTTTCATGTTAGAATCACTTAGTGGTCAGATGAAAAATGATGTGAGACTACTTAAAGAATTTCTAAGATGTAATAATGTTTATGGTGCAGAAATTGCAAAACAAGGAATAAGTGGCTATGTTGCAGAAGTTCTGATATGGAATTTTCAAAATTTTGAGAATGTAATTAAACAAATTGCAATAATAAAACGAGGTCAAGTAATTGGAAAATCTTCTAAAAAATTTGACACTCCAATAGTGATTATGGATCCAATTGATGATCAAAGAAATCTAGCAGCTGCCATTTCTATTGAGAATATTGGAAAATTTGTACTAATGTGCAGGCAGTTTTTGAAAAAACCATCAGCGTCATTCTTTAAACCAAAACCAAGTTCAAAGAAAATTCTTAAAGATAGTTTTGTTGTTAAATTCAATTATAAACCACGAAGCCCAGACGTTATTTGGGGTCAGATAAAACGTGCTGCAACAGCATTATCTACCCAAATGGAAATTGAAGGCTTCAAAATCCTGCGTCATATGGCTTATTCAGATGAAAAGAATCATGCATGTTTGATATTTGAGTTTGATTCCTTAGAAATTCCAAAAAATCGCATACATGAAGGTCCTGAATTTTTTAGCGAATCTGATTCAGAAAGTTTTATCACAAAAAATTCCAAGAAAAGTGAAATGATGTGGATTAACAATAAAGGAAAAATTTTATCATTACAAAAAAGAAAATATAATAATGCAAAATTATTTTTACAAGATTTGCTAAAAAATAACTTGGATAGATCCGGAGTTCCTAAAGGTCTTAAAAATGATATCAAGAAAGGATTTACTATAACTTCTAGAAAAAAATGCTGAACAACATAATTGGCACGACAAATTTTTCTCCCAGTTAGAAAATTAGCAGAACTACCTTATTCGAACATACTTGGTTTTCCAAAAGCAAACAAAAGACAGCTACGGTCAAGAATTAAAGAGTTGCAGAAACTAAAAATAAACGGTGTTTGCTTTGAAGGATCTTCATTAATTGGAAAACTACGTGTTCTTGGTAAAGGATATGTTGGAATTGTTGTTTTGGCAAAACAAAATCAAAGTATAGTTGCATTAAAAATTCGTAGAACTGATTCACAAAGAGATGGAATGAAAGAGGAAGCTAAACTACTAGAGCTTGCAAACAAAGTCAAAACGGGCCCGAAAGTAATTAAAAGTAGTAAGAATTTTTTGGTGATGGAGTATTTATCTGGAGAGAAAATTTTTGATTGGATAAAGCAATTAAAAGGAAAAGGAAGTACAATGAGATTAAAAAAAACTGTAAGAAAGATCCTTGAGGATTGTTACAAGCTTGATCAGTTAGGACTAGATCATGGGGAGCTTAGTAGTATTTCAAAACATGTGATAATTGGTAAAAAAACTACGCTAATTGATTTTGAAAGCTCTAGTATAGATAGACGAGTTTCAAATGTAACTGCTGCTTCTCAGGCTATTTTTATTGGATCAGGTATTTCAAACATGGTGAAAAAAATCTACAAAATTCCACCCAAGATCAAGATTATTGAGGTATTACGCACGTACAAGTATGAACCAACACGAGAAAGTTTTGATAACATTTTACAAGTATTAAGATTATAAATTGTCACAAAATGCAATTAGAGTTTTAAAAAAGGATCCTAAATTATTTAAAATAATTAATGAGGTTGGGAAATTTCAAATTAAAACAACAAGAAATTATTATGAGTCACTAGTTGAGGCAATAATTACTCAGCAATTAGCCGGTTCTGCTGCTAAAGCAATTTCAAACAGATTTAGAGATTTGTATGATCGAAGATTTCCAAAACCAATTGATGTAATTAACACTCCTGATTCTAAGCTAAGAAGGGTCGGTCTTTCAAGACCAAAAATAAAATACATTAAAGAGCTTTCACGGTATATTGAATCAAAAAAACTGAACATGCGATCACTTTCAAAACTTTCAGATGAAGAGGTGATTGAGCATCTTACTCAGATCAAAGGAATTGGACGGTGGACAGCTGAGATGTTTTTGATATTTTCGCTTGGAAGAATGGACGTGTTGCCAGTTGGGGATCTTGGATTAAGAAAAGGAATTCAGATGTATAATGCGTCTGATGATCTTCCTAATGCTGTTGAGATTGAAAGATTAGCTGAGAAGTGGCGCCCATATAGAACGGTGGCTACTTGGTATATTTGGAAGAGTTTGGATACATTTGATACGATTGGTTAATTGTAAGACTTGTAATAAATTCAAATTACAAAAGAATATCAATAAATAATTTCACGGTGTAATAGTTACAGACATTTACGACCATGTCAAGGGCAGTTGGGCTCTTTCATTTTCAACAAAAATTATTTTGTAATTTTTTGGCATTATGTTGTATTAATTAACTAAACTGGGCGTTTTGCAAATGCAACAATAATTGCAGCAACTGTAGAAGCGCCTGCTATTGCCATAACTAACATAATGTTATCCGCACTAGAATCAGAAACTTTGCTGACTTTTTCTATTTCTGGTTTTGATTCCATTTCTTCTTGAATTATGGATTGACTTTCAGGAACATATTCTTGTTGGTGCTCAAGTAATCCAGCTACTGCTTTTAGTTGTCTAATTTCCGAATCGTTGTATTGTAAGGCTTTTAGTCTTTGATCAAGTTCTGCTTCTGTAATCATCCCTTTTTCATATTGCATTATTGCGCTACCAGCAGCTGAACCTGCATGTGCAGGAATACTACCAATAGATATTCCAGCCACTAATATAATCATCAATATGTTGACGGTGGATGTTAGGAATCTTTGCGATTTGTTCATGTGTTGATGAATGTTTTATAAAATTCTAAATAACTCTTGGTAGGTTATATGAAAACACGAACAAGAGAGGTGGGACCGGTGAGATTTGAACTCACGATCTCTAGCACCCCAGGCTAGCATCATAACCAATCTAGACTACGGCCCCTCATGTCTGAATCAATTAGTGAAATTATTAAATCGTCGGATTAAAAGTAAAAGTGATGAAGAGCTGTTCTATTTGCCATAAGATTTCAGCTACAGGTGAAGATCATCTTGATTGCATTCAAAAACGTAAAGTGGAATTAGAAGATGATGACTTTAAACAAAAACTCCCAGAAAGATTAGATATGGCAAAAAATGCACAAGATCTTCAGCCAGAGATCAGAGCACTTTTAGATCATATGACAAAAGAAAAAGAGCGTAAGAAATAATTATCGTTCTTGAGTTGTTGGCCGTACAAGAATTTCATTTACATTTACATGACTTGGAGATTCAACTGCATACAAAATTGCATTTGCAATGTCTTCTGCGTGTAATGATTGCATTTTCTTAGAGTTTTCTACAAAACTTTGCAGTGATTCATCTGTGATTGTGTTGGTAAGTTCTGTTGAGACTACTCCTGGTTCAATACAAGTCACTCTAATATTGGCTCTTGTACTAAATTCTTGTCGTAATCCTTCGCTTAATGCTGTAACAGCATGTTTTGTAGCACAATATACACTTCCAGATGGAAATACTATTCTTCCAGCTACAGATGATATGTTTACGATATGCCCTGATTTTTTCTCTTTCATGTGAGAAATTACTGCTGCAGTACAGTACAAAACACCTTTAATGTTAACGTCAATCATTTGATCCCATTCATCCACTTTGAGATTTTTTATAAAACTAAGAGGCATGAGTCCAGCGTTATTAACTAAAATATCAACAGAACCCCATTTTTTTAGAACTGCATCAACAAATGAATCACATTCTAGTTTTTTTGTAACATCTAGTTTTTGTGAGAATGCTTCACCGCCGTTTTGTTTTATTTCATTTTCTAGCTTTGCTAGTTTATCTATTCTTCTTGCTCCAACAGCTACTTTTGCACCTGCTTTTGAAAGAGCTAAAGCAGTAGCATAACCAATTCCACTACTGGCGCCAGTAATAATTGCAACCTTGTTTTTAATCATCAACAAATCAAAATCATCGTGAATAGAGTAAATATGTTTAGTTAATAATTACAAGAATTTTCAGAGATGATTTATTAAATAAAAAGTGTTACCGATTTTATGAAGCCAGAAAAATGTGCTTATTGTGGAGATATGACTGATTTGCCTTTTGAATGCAATTATTGTAAAGATCCTTTTTGTGCAGAACACAGGCTGCCGGAGGAACATAGATGCGTTAAATTAACATCTATTAGAGCACATAAATTTGGTCAGCGAAAAGTAATTCGTGATGGTGGAAGAAATGGACCTAGCTTTTTCAAAAAAATGTTTGGTAAATTTAAAGATTAGTACATTGCTTTTGTAGGATCAATTTTTGTTCTTCTTGCTTGGTAAAGTAATGTAGCGGCTAGTGCAAACAAAACTATTGAAGTTAGCCAATGGGCAGTAATTGCAGTGACATACGCTATACCAAATCCAATCATTGTTATTGCTTGAATTGATAGTTTTAACCACGATGAAATTTTTACAGCTCTTGCAATCATTTCAATAGCAAATAGTGCTGCGGCAGGATAGATAGTTAATAAAAGAAAATCAATAACGTCTACATCAAGATGGGACATTTCTTATTTGTAAATAGTTCAAGTATAATTTTTAGTCTTCCAATCTAACTTTCATTGCAATTTTTTTAGCAATTAATGCTTGGGCGTTCTCATATGGAAGTGAGGCGATATCTTCTGATTTGAAGGGGCCATATTTTTCAAGATCTGCACCAACAATTTGATCTATGTCTTTTAGGAATCTAACTACTAGTAATTTTGTTTTATTTTTTTGAGAGATTGTTTCTAAAACTCTAGATCTTCCATTTAATGTTGCTGAGAGAATTATTTCTGTTCTTTCTCTAGTTTCTTCCTCGCCATCAAGAACAAATTTTTCTTCATCAAGTAGATTTCCCAATTCTAATTTTTCTGAGTTTTTTGCCTTTGACAAGCGGATGTTTAATAATAGAGATGTAAGGGTGGTCATAATATTTACAAGCTCATCTTTGATCTTAGCTTCAATGTTGTCATATTCTTCTCTTTTTAATTTGCCAATAAAATCTGAAACTGAGGTGTAAAAATTCGGATTAATTTCCTGAATTGTTTCATTTTCTGTTTCACGTAAAACTATACTGTATAATGTGTTAATGTCCATTTCATTTTGATCTGACATTTCTTACCTAATCCTTAAATGATGGATGTATTTGTGTTAGCTTTAGGTATAAAATTGCCGTATAAAGTTAGTCATGGAAAAGCGATCCCAACATCATATTCTCCTGATGAGGTGTTTTCAAAGATTCAACATGAGGGAATTAAATTCATTGATTTACAATTTTCAAGCTTGACAGGAAGATTCCATCACACTACCATCTCTGCTGATACATTTTCTCCTGAACAAATGAGAGATGGGTTACCTAAATTGGATGGTTCTTCAATAGTAGGTTTTACCAATATTGATGATTCTGATCTTGTTCTAAAACCTGATCCTAATACTTATGCTGTAATTCCATGGATGACTGAAGGTAAAACTGCAAGGCTGTTATGTGATGTTTATTGGGGAATGGGTCGTGGAAGATTAGAAAGAGACCCACGAGGAATTGCTCAAAAAGCAGAAGAATATCTAAAAAATCAAGGATATGATAATAGTTTTTGGGGTCCTGAAGTTGAATTTTTTGTTTTTGACAAGATTCATTGGGATGTTTTAACCCCATACAAAGGTCAGTCATATTCTATAGAATCAGAAGAGGCTCCTTGGAGTCAGGAAGGAACTGGATATCCAATGGGACTTCAAGAGGGCTACTATCCTAGTACTCCATCTGATACCCTAACTCCCTTTAGAAATGAATGTGTGGATATTCTAAATTCATATTTTGGGGTTTTGTGCGATAATCATCACCATGAAGTTGCAACAGCAGGGCAGTGTGAAATAGACATAAGATTTGATACTCTTGCAAATGCTGCTGATGCTACTCAATCATACAAATTTGTTATTAGAAATGTTGCAAAAAAGCATCATAAAATTGCTACTTTAATGCCTAAACCCATTTCTATGGATTCCGGTTCTGGAATGCATACAAACGTTAGTTTGTGGAAAGGAAAGGAAAATGTGTTTTATGATGAAAATGATAAAAGTGAATTAAGTCAGATTGGTAGATATTTTTGTGGAGGAATTCTTCAACATGCAAAAGCATTATCTGCAATATCAAATCCAACAACAAATTCTTATCATAGACTTGTTCCAGGGTATGAAGCTCCTGTGTACATTGCGTGGAGTGGAAGTAACAGATCTGCAATTGTTAGAGTTCCATTACATTTCAAAGGACCAGAATATGCATATCTAAAACGATTAGAGTTTAGGGCACCAGATCCTGCTTCAAATCCATATTTGGTTTTTTCTGCAGTTCAAGCTGCTGGTCTTGATGGAATTAAAAAGAAAATTGATCCTGGTGATGAAGTACGTGAGGATATTTACAAAATGAGTAAATCTGAACGAGCAAAAAGAGGAATTGGTATGTTGCCCGCTAATTTAGGTGAAGCGTTAGATGAGCTTGAAAGTGATAGAAAATTCTTAAATCCAATTTTTTCAAATGATGTTATTGATAAAATTATAGAGCTTGAAAGAAAAGATCAGCGTGAAATTTCAATTAGACCTCATCCTCATGAGTTTTATCTTTATTTTGATGTCTAGTTTCGACTAGGATCTTCCTGTCATCTGAAATATGAAATAAAGAGAAATAACTATCAGGCCAAATCCTCCTCCGAAAAATAGTCCCCTCTTATTATATGATGTAGCAGCTTTGTAAACTAAGACTCCTCCTGCTAGACCAATAAATAAGATTAGTACACCAATTATTACACTATCAAAACTTGTATCGGTAATAATAGGATGGAAAAAACCAGCTAACAATGCAAAGAAAACAACCAGATAAATGTACTTTATCCCTGTAATTGTTTTTGAATTAAGATTGCTCATTAATTCATGTAAAGATAATAATCAAATAAACTTTTGATGAATTTCAATGGCTTGAAAGTTTACATGTCTCCCATATCTGGCATGCCGCCCATTCCCGGCATTCCACCCATGCCACCCATACCACCCATTCCAGGTGGCATTCCACCTTCACCTCCAGGTGGGGGACTTGATTTGGAAACTGCAATAACATCATCAATTCTAAGAATCATACACGCAGCTTCTGATGCAGCTGAAACAATTTGGAGTTTTACGGCCAATGGTTCAATAATATCACTTGATTTCATATTTGCAATTCTGTTTTTCATTACATCAATGCCGGTCCATTTTTCTCCTTTGAGTTGTTTGGAACGCAAGGATGTAAGCGTATCAATTGGATCCATTCCAGCATTTTCTGCTAGAGCTAATGGAATTGATTCTAAAGAGTCAGCAAATTTTTCAGCTGCTAGTTGTTCACGTCCTTCAAGGGATTTTGACCAACTTCTTAGTTTTGCTGCTGCATAAGTTTCCGGAGCGCCTCCGCCAGCAACAATTGAGGGAACTTCCATTACGTCTTTAACAACCATTATGGCATCATGAACAGATCTTTCCACTTCATCAACTACTCTTTGAGATCCGCCCCTTAACAATAGAGTTACTGATTTTGGATGTTTACAACCTTCAATGAATACCCATCTATCTTCTTCAATCTTTCTTTCTTCTACAATTTCTGCTGAACCCAATTCTTTTTCAAATAAGTCATCAAGGTTTGTAACAATTCTTGCGCCAGTTGCTTTTGCTAATTTTGTAAGATCACTTTCTTTGATTCTTCTAACTGCTAAAACACCAGCTTTTGCAAGATAGTGTTGGGCCATGTCATCAATGCCTTTTTGACAAAAAACTACATTAGCTCCAGAACCAATTATTTTATCAACCATATTTTTTAGCATTCTGTTTTCTTCATCGAGAAATGATTTGAGTTGTTGTGGATTTGATATATTGATTTTTGCGTCAGTTTCTGTTTTGCTTATTTCTAGTGCTTTGTTTATCAAAGCTATTTTTGCCTCTGTGATCTTTTTTGGCATGCCACCATGAACAATTTCTTTATCGAGAACAATTCCTTGAATTAAGTTTGAATCGTTAATTGAACCGCCAGCTTTCTTTTCTACTTTAATATCATCAATATCAACGGTGAATTTTTCTTCATCTTTTTCGGCAACTGCTAAAACTGCTTTAACAACTAATTCTGCTAATCCAGTTGAATCCTTACGAACTAATTTTGTCTGCATTGAAGTTTTTGCTATCTTCAAAAGTATTACTCTATCATTTCCCGAAATTGTGTCTGCAATATCCTGAAGATATTGTTTAGCTTTTTTTGCGGCTTTTCTATAACCATCAACAATAATTGTGGGATGAACGTCTTGGTTGATTAGAGATTCAGCGTTTTCTAATAATGCCCCAGCTAAGATTACTGCAGATGTTGTTCCATCACCTACCTCATTATCTGTAGTCTTTGAAATTTCAACAAGCATTTTTGCAGCTGGGTGCTGAACATCAATTTCTTTGAGAATTGTGGCACCATCATTTGTAATTGTAACATCTCCTAAAGAATCAACAAGCATCTTATCCATTCCTCTAGGACCAAGACTTGTACGAACTATTTCGGCAATAATTTTTGAAGCTTGAATATTGTTCTTTTGAGCTTCTCTACCCTTAGTTTCAGAAGACCCCTCTTTTAACAGAATGACGGGCATGCTTCCCTTACTAGCTGCTTGAATACTCATAATCAAAAATTTTCAGAATTCCCTTATTATACCTTGTTTAAAACCAAGATTCATTTTTCCGTGTTAAAAAAAATCGGTGTTTTTAAATTGGGAAAATAATTTGCCAGAGCATGGTGAAGTCCTTAAATAGAAAATCTTACGATAATGTTTTCTCAAAACTTAAAGACCATAACAAATGGTTTGAAAATTCAATTCCACTGATCGCTAGTGAAAATGTTCCTAGTCCTGCTGTTCGTGAAGCGATAATTTCTGATTTTGGAAATCGTTATGCTGAGGGATGGCCTGGTGAAAGAGTCTATGCTGGTTGTGTGTACATTGATGATGTAGAGTTTGAGTGTATGAGACTTGCAAAGAAATTATTCAAATCAGAGTTTGCGGATGTAAGACCAATTTCAGGAGTTGTTGCAAATCTTGTTATCTATTCTGCATTTTCTAATCCTGGAGATATTATGCTTGCACCATCTATTCCTGCAGGAGGCCATATTTCTCACGGAAAGAAAGAACATTCAGGAACCGCCGGTCTAGTTCATGGATTGGAAATAGAATTCTATCCATTTGATGTTGAAGAAATGACAATTGATGTGGATAAGACAAAGAAAAAGATTGAAGAGTTAAAGAAAGCAAATCGATTGCCAAAGTTGGCTATGTTTGGCGGATCATTATTCTTGTTTCCACATCCAGTAAATGAGTTATCAAATTTTCTTAAAAGTCATGGAATTCACATTAATTATGATGCAGCTCATGTGGCAGGATTAATTGCTGGTGGACAATTCCAAGATCCATTAAGGGAAGGAGCAGATACTATGACGACGAGTACTCACAAAACGTTATTTGGTCCTCAGGGAGGACTTGTGTTAGGTTTTGAAAAATATGCAGAGATGATAAAAAAAGCAACCTTCCCTGGACTTACCAGTAGCCATCATATTCATCATATGGCTGCAAAGGCAGTAACCTTTGCAGAGGCTTTAGAATTCGGAAAAGATTATGCAAAGCAAGTGATAAAAAATGCAAAGGTGTTAGCAGAATATCTTAGTGATTCTGGTTTTAAAGTACTTGGAGAAAAAAGAGGTTTTACAAAATCCCATCAGATTGCTGTAAATGTTTTAGATTATTCTGATGGGGGGAAGGTTGAAGCAGATCTGGAAAAAGCTAACATTATTGTAAATAGACAACTTATCCCAGGAGATATTAAAGCTGGCCGAAATTATTTTCATCCAGGTGGGATTAGGCTTGGAGTGGCTGAAATAACTAGACTTGGAATGAAAAGCTCTGAAATGAAAGACGTTGCGTTATTCATAAAAGAAGTAGTGATTGACAAAAAGGATCCAAAAAAAATTCTACAAAAAGTAAAATCGTTTAGAAAAGATTTTCAAAAAGTGCATTATTGTTTTGATAAAAAACTTGGCGCTTATGAGTATGTAAAGTTAAGATGATATCTAATGAGTATAATCAGTTAGTAGTAATTGGTCACCTTTACTTTTTCCAAAAACTAGATCAATTTCATCAGATAGATATTGAATTCGACCTTTTTGATATGTACTCGTTTTGTATTTTTTGATTAGACCTTTAGCTAACTTAAGGTATTTCTCTACTGATGCCCTCGTGATGGTCTGAATTAATTTATTCCCACAGATACAGTGTTGTAAAAGTGGCGTTCTTCTATAACTCCTACCACATGCTGTACATCTAAAGCTTTGTCTTGCATATGCTCTTAGATTTCCCATAATATCTGGTATGAGATGTGTTGATATTACGTTTGATATGATTTCATTAGTGTCTACAGCGTCAATTAGATCTGCGTTTCTTATTTGCATGTCTAGTTTATCCAACATAGAACCAAGTGTTGAGTAAGCACTTCGTGATTTTGATGTAATGAGTGAAGAAGTGTTATGTGTAAAGTTGTATCCATAAAATTGTTCTTTAGTTTCTAATCTAGATTTTATGATTTCCACAGATGTTACATTAGATGCTTTTGATTCTGATAATGTATCTTCAAAAAATGAGAGTGGAAAATAATTCATCACTTCAAGATTGTGAGCTTGTGGTTGAGATTCGTGTGGTAATACCAATGGTTGAACTAAAAGTGGCGCATCCATTAATCCTCCAATATTATCAGATAGAAATTGTCTAGAAAAATTCAACAAACTATCCATCAATAACATTATAGAATCTGCATCGCCATCTGCATCTCTCCTTTTTGCAGAATGCCAATTTGGGGTAGCAAAACAAACTTGAGTGTTAGTATAACCAATGATTCTTCCTACAATTCCAACTGAAGTGTGTGGTGCTAAACCAATGATAAGATGTCCAATTAATTCTTCAATGTTTTTTACATTATAGAATGAAGTTCTTCCATAAAATTTCTCTAATTCAGTATCAATGTATTTACAAATATCAACAAGGTGTTTTCCACTTTCGGTTGGAATAATTATATCTTGCATTCTAAGTTCTACAATCTGATCCATGTCAGTAAGTGGTTTGCCGTTTTTGTCGTTGGCATATCCTAGTTTCTTTAACTTTTCAATTGATGTTCCAATCCAAGAAGGTTTGAAATGAGTTAGAGGTGAGTTTGTAGCATCAAAACGAACTGTACCGTCTTTAAAGACGGTTAGCCCAAAAGCCTGCCTTATCAATCCTTTAGAAAGTGGTTCGGCAATCTTATCTTGATTTATTAATTCTTTAACTCCCTTGAACGGTTCTTGTGCTCTTATTCCAATTTTTTTTTGTATTAACATTAATTTCTTTTTTAGTGGAAATGGTTGGTAAGTGTGCGATAATGTGTTTTTTTTACATTTTTCACAAAATGTAGAGCCTAATGATGTTCTACAAGTAGGACAAATGTAATCCACTGATGTTTTTTCACCACAATTTGAACATCTAATTCCAATTGAGGGTTCGTTACATTTTTTACAAATCCTGTTGTAGATTTTTGTATAGAAATTTGGCTGGTTTGATGCCTTTAACAGGTCACGGGTTGGTCCTCCTTTATCTCCAACTGGAAAAAGTGTATGAATTGGGGGTTTCATTTGTCTTGGAGCAGCTTTTTCAGGACGTCCAATTCTTACGCCGATAGAAGTTGAGAATTTTTTTCGTAAGATTATTCCAGATGTTTGAGAAATATTTTCGAGAATAGAACAAGATTTGTCATGGTGTATTGGTATTCTAAAAAGCAGATTAAAGAAAATTTTTGCTTCATCTTCTTCAAGAATAATATCGGTGTTTTTCATTTTATGAGGAACACCAAGTTTTTCTAAAATGGGTTTACAGGTAATTGGGTATTGGATTGATTTTTCCTGTATGCTGATTGGTTGTAAAATTTCATTAAGTTCTTCTTTAGAAATTTGGTCCCAGTAGTAAAGATATTTTGGGT
>Ga0299906_10000037_pt1 | contig 131060 bp, 90 predicted proteins | sample RVTome_14_FD_200259 | JGI IMG/M metagenome (GOLD analysis project Ga0299906, IMG submission 200259) | Soil microbial communities from uranium-contaminated site in the Upper Colorado River Basin, Wyoming, United States - RVT145D125 (version 2) ...
TCAACGAAGACTGGTGCGTCTCGACCTGGACGGCCCCGCGCCGCCAGCTCGATGTGGCTCGGCCACCCCGACAGGGTGGCAATCCACGGGCACCTACTGGAGGCCGGGCCTCCATAGCGTCTGAGCGTGCCCGCGCACCGCGCCTTCCGCGGCCGCGCGCCGGCCTTCGTGCGGGCGGTGCTCGGCGTCTTCGACCGGTTCGAGGGCCCGATCGCCGCCCTCGGCGTCGACTACCGCCACTTCCGCGCGCTGCTCGAGGCGCGCTTCACGCTCGACGTGCGGACGAAGCGCGAGGGCTCGGCGTCGAACTTGGGCGCGGGCCTGGCGGTCGCGGCGTTCGGCTTCCTGATGATGGGCGTCCTGACCGGGATGCTGATCCTGCTCGTACGCGAGCCGTTCTGGTCGCAGACCGCCGCACAGGCCGTGGCGATCACGTTCTTGACCGTGGGCATGGTCGCGGAGTTCAGCGGGCTCCTGTTCGACAGGAGCGACGCGGCGGTCGTCCTGCCCGCGCCCGTCGAGGACCGCACGGTGCTCTTCGCGCGCATCGCCCACGCGCTCGCGTACTCCTCGATCCTGATCGCCTGCCTCGTCGTCGTGCCGCTCGTCGTGGGCGCGGTCGTCTTCGGGCCCTGGCTCTGGGTCCCGGTGCACCTGTTCTGCTCGCTCCTTTGCGCCGCGCTCAGCGTGTTCCTGGTCGTGCTGCTCTACATGCTCACGCTGCGCACGGTGGGAGTGGAGCGCTTCAAGAGCGTCGTCAACTGGATCCAGATGCTCGTGATCGGCGGCTTCTACGCGGCGCAGTTCACGCTCGCGCCGGTGCTCAGGGACCTGTCGCGGACCGACTTCTTCGACGGGCGCTCGCCCGTGCTGCTCGCCGTGCCCCCGGCCTGGTTCGGCGGCCTCTACGAGGTCGCCGGCGGGGGCCGCGACCCCATCTCCATCGCGCTCGCGGCCCTCGCGCTGATCGGTCCGACGCTGCTCCTGCTCTGCGCGCTGCGGCTCGCGCGCTCGCGCTACCTCCTGAGCCTGGCGAGCGCTCCCGAGGGCGGCGCCCGCGGGCGGGCGCGGGCGGCCGGCCAGAGCCTCTTCGAGCTCCTCGGACGGCGCCTGACGCGCCCGGGGCCGGAGCGCGCCGGCTACCACTTCTTCCTCGCCCTCGCCGCGCGCGAGCACGGGTTCCGCCTGCGCGTCTGGCCCCTGATCGCGATGCTCGCGGCGATGGCCCTCGGCACGATCCTGCGCGACTCCGAGGGCGACCCGATGTGGTGGTCCTTCGGCCTCTACGCCCTGCTCCCGATCCTGCCGGTCGTCGTCCAGCAGGCCCAGTTCGGGGAGAACCCCGAGGCGCGCTGGGTGCTCGCCGCCGGCCCGCTCGCGGGAACGGGGAGCTTCCTCTCGGGCGTGCGCAAGGCGACGTTCGCCGCCTTCCTGCTCGTCCCCGCGCTGCTCGTGTACGGGCTGCTCGTGCTGGTGTTCGGCTGGAAGGGCCTCCTGCACGGCGCGCTCGCGCTCGAGATCCTCGTCGCCGGGGCCCTCGCGCTCCTGCGCGCCCTGCAGTTCGAGGTGCCCTTCTCGCGGACCTTCCGCCAGACCTTCGGCGGCGCGAACATGGGCCTCTTCGTGCTCGCGGTGCTGCTGTGCTTCCCGCTCGGCGGCCTGCAGCTGGCGCTCTCGGCGAACCTGGCCGTGATGCTCGCCGCGATCGCCGGGCTGCCCTTCGCGATCGCCGCCCTCTGGCGCCGCCTGGCGACGCTGCCGCCGGGTCGCGCCGTCGCGGCCTGAGCACCTTCCTCGGCGGGCCCGCCGCCCCGGGGGCTCAGGCTTTCGCCCGTTCCCGCCGATACCCGTCCACGGGCTCCCCCTCGCTGCCCGATGGTCCATCCCTCCACCGCTTGCTGCACCTTGATCCTCCTTCTTTCCTCCTCCGGTGGGAGGGCTGCCCAGGACGAGGGACAGGAGGAGGAGCCCTCCCTCGCTTCCGCCGCCGAGACTCCGGCCGAGGCCCTGCCGCCGGGGCCGCCCGTGCTCGCGCTCGAGGACCTGCGCCGCGATCCGCTCGCGTGGATCGACCAGCCGGTGCGCATCGTGGTCCAGTTCCACTCGCTCGAGCAGCGCTTCCACCCCTACCTGACGCGCTTTTCCAGCGTGCATTTCCTCGCGGTGCGGGCGTGGTCCGACGAGCAGCGGCCGTGGATCGAGGCGGAGTACCTCGAACCGGCGCTGCGGGTGTTCGCGCCGCGCGCCGACTCCGGGCTGATCGCGCTCCTCGAGGGCGCCCGCCAGCACCAGCGCTTCGAGCTGACCGTGCGCGTGCGCGATCTGCTCCTGGGCCGCGTGTGGGCCGAGGTGCAGAGCGCCCGGCGGCTGGCCGAGGAGATCTCCGAGGGCACGGTCGTGCACCGCGCGCGCGCCGGCCGTCTGATGGCGCGCGGCGACTTCGCGCACGCCGCGGGCGAGGTCGAGCGAGCGCTCGCGGCCCCGCTGCCGCCGGCGGCGCGCCGTGAGCTCCAGGAGACCCTGACCCAGTGTCGCGCGCTGGCGGGACGGGCGGGCCAGGGCGAGTCCCGCAACGACGCGGCGATCTACGTCGACGCCGCCACGCGCCGCGCGCGCTCGACCGACCAGTCCGGATCCGACTCGTAGCCCAGGCGCAGGGGCAGGTCCCCGAAGCGCTCCTTGAAGCGCGCGACGTGCGCCTCGGTGAAGTGCCGCACCCAGTCGCCGCCCACGCCCCGGCGGTAGTGGCTGGCGCGGTCCTCCTCGCCCTTCTCGCGGCCGCCCGCGTACTTCTGGAAGCGGTGGTCGAAGACCGCGCCGAGCAGCCGCTCTCCGGGGATCGCGCGCAGCGGCAGGCGCGGCCAGACGCCCCTCGTCCAGCGGTGCAGGATGTTCGAGCCCGAGCGCGCGAGGTACGCCGGCCAGCGCGCCTTGCCGTAGTGCGACTCGTCGAGCACCCCGAGGAACTCGAAGACCGCGAGGAAGCTGCGGTAGGGGTCGCGCGTGAGCTCCTCCTGCTTGAGCTCGAGCACGTCCTCGCGCCCGTAGTCCCAGCTCGCGATCTGGTCGAGGAACGGGGCGCTGAAGTCCATCTCGAGCAGGAGCCCCTCCTCGGGGCCCAGGGCGCGCAGCTTCTCGCGGTGCGCCGCGAGCTCGGGCCAGGCGTGCGTGGGGTGCGTCCCGCGGTGCGAGAAGTAGGACGACACCACGAGGTCGCGCGGATCGCGCACGACGTGAAAGCCGCGCAGCGGTCCCAGGCCGCGCACGTGGCGGACGTCGGCGTTGACGTACGACAGGAATTCGGTCGAGCTGCGCGCGACGTACCCCGCGAGGTCGGCGCCGAAGAGCTCCTCGGCGTACAGGTACGAGAGGCGCCAGCCCGCGTCCGCGCAGACGGCGTCGAGGACGTTGTGGATCCAGGTCGAGGCACACTTGTGGTGCCCGAAGAAGCACAGGAGTTCGCGCTTTGCGGCCATCGCGGTCGGTCGCGCGGATTATAGGCGTCCGACGCGCTCGAGCACGTCGCGGGCGATCCCCGCGAGCCCGAGCCGCCCGTCCTCGTCCAGCACGCCGCGCCAGAGGATCGCGGCGACGACGAGGCCGCCGCAGACCTTCAGGGTCCCACCCACGGGCAGGGCGCCCCAGCCGCCGCCGAAGCGCTCGTCGAGCGTGACCGCGAGCGCCACGCAAGCGAGGCCGCAGGCGAGCACGCCGAGGACCCGCAGCGGCTCGAAGGGCAGCTCGCTCAGGCGCCGGCTCGCCAGCGCCCCGAGGGCCGCGAGGACGGCGAAGCTGATCATCGTCGCGTAGGCCGCGCCGACGAAGCCGAAGCGCGGGATCAAGGCCAGGTTCAAGGCGACGTTCAGGGCGAACGCGAGCCCGTTGATCCAGACCAGGGGGAAGGTGCGCTTGGCGACGAAGAGCGACACCTGGCTCATGCTGTACACGGCGTAGAAGAGGTAGGAGCATGTGATCCAGGGGGCGACCCGGTACGCGGGCAGGTAGCCCGGCTGCCCCGCGAGCAGCTCGACGATCTGGCGCGAGAAGAGGATCACCGGGACGTAGGCGGCGGCCAGGATCACCATCGCGTACGTGCCGACGCGGACCATCGTCCGACGCCGGGCGTGCTCGCTCTCGACGCCGAAGATCAGCGGCTGCCAGATCTGCATGAACGAGGTCATCAGGGCGGTGTGGATGAGGAAGCCGACCTGGTAGCCCAGCGCGTAGATGCCGGCGCTCTCGAGGCCGTCGAGCTTGTCGAGCTTGTTGAGCAGGAAGCGGTCCGCCTGGTGCAGGCCGAGCTGGAACAGCCCGACGGGGAGCATCGGCAGCGAGTAGGCGAGGAGCGGGGTGAAGGCGCGCCACACGATGCGCGGACGGACCCTCCAGAGCATCCACCCGGTCAGCCCGACCGTCGTCGAGATCTCGCCGACGAGCGTGGCGAGCAGGAAGCCGTACATGCCCCAGCCGAAGCCGACCAGCATGACGATCTTGAGCGTGAGCTCGAGCACCGTCTTCGCCGTCTGCACCGACGTCGCGACGCCCGAGTACTTCAGGATCTGCAGGTAGATCACGCCGCAGCGCGAGCTGATCGAGAAGGGCACGATCAGGAGCGCCAGCGTCAGGAGGCTCGCGAAGTCTATGCCCGGCAAGCTCGCCCGGCGGTTCTCGAAGAGCAGCGCCGCCAGCTCCTGTCGGAATGGCAGCGCGAGGCCGACGACGAGCCAGGCGGCGCCGGTCAGCAGGATCGTCGTGGTGCTGACCACCGCGGCCCGTTCGCGGGGCTCGCGGCGCTCGAAGTAGAAGCGCGTCATCCCGCCCAGGAGGTTCACGCCGACCAGCTGCGGCACGAGCAGGATCACCACGTCGGCGAGGCTCAGGGCGCCCCACTCGGCCTCGGGCAAGACACCCGTGTAGAGGGGGATGAGCAGCAGGCCGGCGGCGCGCTGCAGGATGGGCGCCAGGCTGTAGACCGACGAATGGCGCAGGAGGGTTCTCAGGGAGAACCCGCGGTCGGGCGCCGGGGGGGCTTCGAGGGGCTCGGGCAAGGGCGTCCCCAACCCTATCTCGGAGCCCGGCGCCGATCCGCTGCGCGCTCCGCGGAGTCCCGAATCCGAACCTTTTTCCCGGTTCGGGGGCGCCGCCCAAAAAGACAAAAAAGGCGGACGGGTGGTGACCGAGCGGGCCGAAGTTGGTCTACAGTGGGTGTGGCACTTCTCCGACCGAACGTCCTTGCGAGGTGGACCGCGAAGTCGGAGTTCCGAAGTGCCACTCCGCCGGAATCCGAGGCGCACCCGTCGTCCGCGCCCGGCCCTTCCGGCGGAATGAAGAGCCGATAGGTTCTCTCCGAGTGAGGTCGCCATTCGTTCGCGGATGGCGGCCTCCTAACGTTGAGAGGCCGCCCGCGCGAGGAGGGCTTCCAGCTCGGCCGCCTTGGCGTCCCAGGAATAGTGTTCCAGGACGACGCGGCGACCCGCCGCGCCCAGCTCGGAGCGGAGGATCTCGTCCCCCAGTAGACGTACGCAGGCGGCGGCGAAGTTCCCTTTTCCGTCGGCGACGAGCAGGTTTTTTTCGTGCTCCGCCCGCAACCCGCCGCAGGACACGGAGGTCGACACGACGGCTTTCTCCATCGCCCAGGCCTGGAGGATCTTGTTCTTGATCCCCGCCCCGCCGATCAGGGGCGAGATGAAGACGCTCGCTCGCGCGAGGTAGGGCCGCACGTCCTCGACGAACCCCGTCACGACGACCTTGGGGCCGGCGAGCGCGCGCACCCGTGGCAGCGGGTCCTTCCCCACGATCCACAGCTTCACGTCCGGGACGTCGCGGCGCACGAGCGGCAGGACGTGCTCGCAGAAGTGGACGATGCCCTCGTAGTTGGGGGGATGGCGCATGCCCCCCTCGAAGACGAGCGAGGGGTGGTCGGGCGCGACGTCCAGCGGCGCGTAGAAGTCCGCGTCGACGCCATTGTGGACCACGCTCGTTTCGACGCCGGGGACGATCTCCTCGGCAGCGCGCGCGTCGGCCTCGGAGACGAAGTTGCAAAGGGCGGCGCGCGCGAAGTACTTGCGCTCGAAGCGGCGGTTCGCGACGAAGGTGCGCAAACGGCGCACGAGCTCGACCGGGCCGCGCGCCTTGCGCAGGTCGACCCACGCCTCGTGGGCGCCCTCGTCGACGACGTCGGCGAAGACGGGCTCGGCGATCCCGGCCACCCCGGCGACCCCGGCGACACCGGCGACATAGGGCAGGACCTTCCAGCCGACCGCCCAGACGAGGTCGAACGGCTCGCGCGCGAGCGTCCGCGCGACGGTCTCGGCGAGCGCCGGGTCGAAGTCGTGGAGCTCGTCGGGCGAGAACGCGCGCAGGGCCCGCGCGAGGAGGCCGCCCGGGGGGGGCGGCGTGCGGACGGGGAAGCGCACCACGCTCGCGAAGTTCGCCTCGAACCCGTCGGGAGCCGCGCCTTCGTCCAGACTGACCAGGTGCAGCTCGTGGCGCCCGGCGAGCCGCGGCACGAAGTGGTACATCCGCAGGTTGTAGCCGTCCGAGAGCGGCAGCGGCAGCTTTTGCGTCAGGAGCAGGATGCGCATCGCGCGCCCGGACGGCCGGAGTCTCGCCGTGCGGTGGGAGCCCAGGTGCCCGTGCCCGAGCCCGAACAGGCCCCAATTCGAACACACCGATCCCGCCGTTCACGGGCCCGTCCCGCGATTTCGTGGCTCGAAGCGCTCGCCGATGCGGCGCTGAATGGGCCGGCGTCGGGGGGGGCTCGGGCACGGGCGGAAACGCGGTCCGCCCGGGCCGGTTGCAACCCCCTCCGGGCCCGTGCCATCTTCTGCTCCGCATGCTGGTCGAGCTCGTCATCGCCGACCTGGTGCTCCTCGAGCGCGCCGTGCTGACCTTCGGTCCCGGCCTGAACGTGATCACGGGCGAGACCGGCGCCGGCAAGAGCCTGCTCATCGACGCGCTGGAGCTCCTCCTGGGCGAGCGCCCCCGACCGGGGCTCGTGCGGCGCGGTGCGCAGCGCGCGACCGTCGAGGGCCGCTTCGCCGTCGAGCGGAGCGAATACGGGGAGCGCGTCAGGGCCTGGCTGCGCGAGCACCTGCCGTCCGCGCTCGAGGACGGCGCTGAGCAGGACGGGGAGCTCGAGCTGATCCTCGGGCGCACGATCGGGCGCGACGGCCGCACCCGGGCGCACGTCGACCACCACCCGGTCACGCAGCGCCGGCTGCGCGAGCTCGCCCGGATGCTCGTCGAGATCCACGGCCAGAACGACCACCAGAAGCTCTTCGACCCGGCCGAGCAGCTCTTCCTGCTCGACGCGTTCGCCGGGCTCGAGGACGCGGCGGCCGGATACCGCGAGCGGCGCGCGCGGTGGACCGGGCTCGCGCGGCGCGCGGTGCAGAGCGGCGCGGACGAGCTAGAGCGCCTGGCGCGGATCGACTTCCTGCGCTTCCAGGCGCGCGAGCTCGAGGAGGCGCGGCTCGATCCCGCCGAGCGCGAGGAGCTGGCGCGCGAGCGCTCGGTCCTGCGCCACGCCGGCGAGCTCCAGGAGCTCCTCGCGCGGCTGTGCGAGGCGCTCTTCGAGGGCGACGGCGCCGCGCTCGACCGGCTGCGGCTGGCCGAGCGCGAGCTGGACGCGTTCTGCGAGCGCGTGCCCGCGCTCGCCGCCGCCGCGGCCGAGGTGCGCGAGTCGGCCGCCTACCTCGAGCAGGCGGCCGCCGCGCTGCGCACCTTCCAGGACGGCCTCGAGCTCGACCCGCGGCGGTTGGAGGAGGTCGAGGCACGGCTGGAGGAGTACGAGCGCCTGGAGCGCAAGTACCGCACCGACGCCCACGGCATCGGCGAGCGAGCGCGCGCGGTCCTGTCCGAGCTCGCCGAGCTCCTGGCGCAGGTCGAGGGCCGGGAGGCGCTCGAGGCCGAGCTCGCCGCCGCGTTCGAGGCCGCCGCCCAGGCCGGCCGGCGGCTCGCGCAGTCGCGCCGGCGGGCGCGGGCGCGCCTCGCGCGGGCGGTCCACGAGGCTCTGGCCGACCTGGGGCTCGAGGGCGCGCGCTTCGATCTCGAATGGAAGGCCGCGGGCGGCGGCGAGGCGGGGACGGAGCTCGGCGCGCACGGCATCGAGCGCGTCGAGTTCCTGCTCGCGGCGAACCCCGGCGAGGCCCGGCGGCCGCTGCGCGAGGTCGCCTCGGGCGGCGAGGTCGCGCGCACGATGCTCGCCCTGCGCGGCGCGCTCGCCGTGCGCCGCACGACGCCGACGCTGATCTTCGACGAGGTCGACTCCGGCGTCGGCGGCCGGCTCGGCCCGCGCGTCGGGGCGCATCTGCGCGAGCTCGCCGGGCACCACCAGGTGCTGTGCGTCACGCACCTGCCGGCGATCGCCGCCTGCGCCCACCGGCACCTCCGCGTCCACAAGGAGGTCGAGCGCGGTCGCACGCGCACGCGCGTCACCGAGCTCGCGCGCGAGGCGCGGGTGCAGGAGATCGCCGACATGATCGCGGGCGGGGCGGACACCCCGACCGCCCAGGCCGAGGCGCGCCGGCTGCTCGAGAGCGTGTCGGGAGGCGACCGGTGAAGCGGCTCGCGACCCCGGTGCTCTGCGCCGCGCTCGCCTGGATCGCGGGTGCCTGCACCTCGGCCGCGGCGCTCCCCGGTGGGGAGGTCATCGACCTCACGCACGCGTTCGACGCGGACACGATCTACTGGCCGACCGAGGAGGGGTTCGTGCTCGAGCGCGGACCGGCGGGCTACACCGAGAAGGGCTACTACTACGCGGCGAACGCCTTCCGCAGCGCCGAGCACGGCGGGACGCACATCGACGCGCCGCGCCACTTCGCCGAGGGACGGCCGACCGTGGACGAGATCCCTCTCGAGCGCCTGATCGGCCCGGGGGTCGTCGTCGACGTGCGCGCGGCCTGCGCGGCCGACCGCGACTACCGGGTTCGCGTCGCCGACCTCGAGGCGTGGGAGGCGCGCAACGGCCGGATCCCGGACGGCGCGCTCGTCCTCCTGCACACCGGCTTCGGCCGCTTCTGGCCCGATCGCGAGCGCTACCTCGGGACGGCGCGCCGCGGCCCCGAGGCCGCCCTGGAGCTGCACTTTCCCGGCCTGCACCCCGACGCGGCCCGCTGGCTCGTCACGGAGCGCTCCATCGGCGCCGTCGGGCTCGACACGCCGAGCATCGACCACGGGCCCTCGACGCACTTCGAGAGCCACGTGGTCCTCTTCGAGGGGCAGGTGCCGGCGCTGGAGAACGTCGCGCGCCTCGAGCGGCTTCCGGCCAAGGGGTTCGACGTCGTCGCCCTTCCGATGAAGATCCGCGGCGGCAGCGGCGGCCCCGTGCGGATCGTGGCGATCGTGCGGTAGTCGAGGTCGGGGCGGGATCGGGGGGCGGCGGCAGGTTACCCTCTGGGCCCTCCCGGTCCCCATGACGCTTCGCGAACCCCTGTGCTTCGCCCCCCAGTGCCTGGAGAAGGTCTGGGGTGGACGCGGGCTCGAGCCCTACTTTCCCACCGCGTTCCCGCCCGCGGGTCCCGTCGGCGAGGTGTGGGTGCTCGTCGACCGCGACGACCGGAGCTCCGTGGTCCGCGCCACCGGCGCCTTCGAGGGGCGCAGCCTGCGCGGGCTCATGCTGTCGGAAGCCCGGGACCTCCTGGGTCGGACGCGGCCGGGCGCGGGCGGGCACTTCCCGCTGCTCGTCAAATACCTCGACGCCGCCAGGGACCTCTCCGTCCAGGTCCACCCGGACGCGCGGACCGCCGAGCGCCTGGGGGGAGGGGCCAGCGGCAAGACGGAGTGCTGGTACGTGCTGTCCGCCGACCCCGGCAGCCGGATCTACCTCGGCCTCGAGCCCGACGTCGAGCCCGCGCACTTCGCGGCATCGGCGGGCTCGGCCGCGGTGGTGGGCCTCCTGCGGTCCTACCCGGTGCACCCCGGTCAGTTCGTGTTCGTCCCCCCCGGCACGGTGCATGCCATCGGCGCGGGCCTGCGCCTGATCGAGGTCCAGGAGAACTCCGACACGACCTACCGGCTCTACGACTGGAGCCGCCGCGGGCTGGACGGAGCGGCGCGGCCGCTGCACCTCGATGAGGGCCTCAGGTCGATCGACTACGGGCTCGAGCTCGAGGGGCCGATCGACCCGGTGTTCCGCCCGGACGCCGGCGGCGACGGGTCGCGCGCGCGCGTGGTCGACTGCGAGGCGTTCGGCGTCGAGCTCCAGCGGGTCGGCGAGCCCGAGCTGCGGACGACCGGCGACCGCGCTCTGCTCTACGTCGTCGTCGAGGGCCGCGGCACCCTGGGCGTCGCCGGGCTCGAGGCGGAGTGGCCGCTGCGGCCCGGCGAGACCTGGCTCGTGCCCGCGGCGGTGGGCGAGCACCGCGTCGAATCGACGAGCAAGGACCTTCGACTCCTCGTGGTGGAGACCAGGGAGTGAGCGACGTGGGGGCTCTGCGCAAACGGCCGAAGAAGCCGAAGGAGAAGCCGGGGAAGGTCGGCGGGCGGCGGCTGCCGGCGCGCTCCTCGTCCGCGCGCGACGAGCGCAAGGAACAGACGCTGGTGCGGCTCAACAAGTTCCTCGCCGAACAGGGGGTCGCCTCGCGCCGCGCGTGCGACGAGCTCATCGTCCAGGGCAAGGTCACGGTCGACGGGGCTCCGGTCACCGAGCTCGGCACCAAGGTCGATCCGCTCCGGCAGGCGGTCGAGGTCGACGGCGTCGTGCTGCGCCCCGGCTCCGGCGAACGGCGCTACTACCTGCTCAACAAGCCGGCCGGAGTGGTCTGCACGAACGAACGTCGCGAGACCCGGCCGCGGGCCGTCGACCTGATCGCGGACGAGCACAAGGGCCGGATCTTCACCGTCGGGCGTCTGGACGAGGAGAGCAAGGGGCTCCTGATCCTCACCAGCGACGGCGATTTCGCGCAGCGCGTCGCGCACCCGCGGTTCGCGGTCGAGAAGACCTACCGCGTGAAGGTCCGTGGCCGCATGGACGACGCCGCCGTCCAGAAGGTGCGCCGGGGCGTGCACCTGTCCGAAGGCCGCACGGGCGGTGCGCGCATCGCGATCGTCAGGCGCACGAGCGACTACACCATCCTCGCCGTCGTCGTCCACGAGGGGATGAATCGCGAGATCCGCCGCGCGTTCGCGCACGTCGGGTACCGCGTGGTCGACCTCAAGCGGACGCACATCGGCCGACTGAGCCTGCGCGGCGTGAAGGAGGGGCGCTGGCGTCCGCTCAGCCGCGCCGAGGTCGAGGTCCTCCTCGAGGGCGAGCCGTCGCGGCCGGCGGCCGGGAAGGGCGGACCAGCGCGGGGTCCGCGCGGCGCGAAACGGACGGCGCGGCGCAGGCGCCCAGTGCGATGACGCGCCTCTCCGGCCCCTCGCCGACGCCCTCCTTCGCCGGCGGCGCGATCAGCGAGCACCGCTTGCGCAACGGCATGCGCGTGATCCTGATCGAGCGCCACCTCGACCCGGTCGTCGCGGTGATGCTCTGGTACAAGGTCGGCTCGCGCAACGAGCGCGGTGACGAAGCCGGGGTCTCGCACTTCCTCGAGCACATGATGTTCAAAGGGAGCGCGCGCTATCCCAAGGGCGGCGTCGACCGGGTCACGACCTCCCTCGGCGGGGTGAGCAACGCTTTCACCACGTACGACCACACGGCGTTCTGGTTCGAGCTCGCCTCGGACCGCTGGGAGGCCGCGCTGGAGATCGAGGCCGACCGGATGTCGCGCCTCACGCTCGACCCCGGCGAGTTCGCCGCCGAGAAGGCGGTCGTCCTCGAGGAGCTGCACATGGGGCTGGACGACCCCTGGCGCCGGCTCTCGCAGGACGTGCAGGAGGTCGTCTTCCCGCGCCATCCCTACCGCCGGCCCGTGATCGGCTACGCCGACGTGCTCGAGCGGCTCGAGGTCGGGGCGATGCGCGACTACTACGAGCGCTTCTACCACCCGGGCAACGCAACGCTCGTGATCGCCGGCGACATCCGTCCGAGCGCGGCGCTGCGCAAGGTCCGCGAGCACTTCGGCTCCCTCGACGCCGGAGCCCCGTACTCGTCGGCCGACTGCTTTCGCCCTCCGCTGGGCGAGCCGGCCGGAGAGCGCAGCGTCACCTGCTACTGGGACGACCCGGCCTCGCGGCTGTGCATCGCGTGGCCCAGCGTCCCGGTCGGGACCGACGAGGACATCCAGCTCGACGTGGTCTCCGCGCTCCTCACGATGGGCCGCCTCTCGCGCATGTACCGGCGCCTCGTCCTCGAGCAGGGCCTCGCGTCGAGCATCGGCAGCAACAACGACACGCGCGTCGAAGGGGGCGCGTTCTGGATCTTCGCCGAGTGCGCCGAGGGCGTCGCGCCCGAGCGCCTGCAAGCGGGCATCGACGAGGAGATCGAGCGCCTGGCCACCGAGCGCGTGCCGCCCGCCGAGCTGAAGCGGGCCAAGAGCACGCTCGCGGCCCTGCAGTCCCACGAGGGGGAGACGGTGAGCGACATGGCCGAGACGGTGGGGTCCTTCGCGATCGACGGGGACTGGAGGTGGGCCGTCGACATGACTCCGCGCCGGAATCAGGTCACCGCGCGCGCGGTGCGCGAATGCGCGGCGCGCTTCTTCGACCACCGCCGGCGCGTCGTCGGGTGGAGCCTGCCCACGCCTGCGAACGGGCGCCGGCCGGTCGCGACCGGCCGCAGGAAGGATGGCAAGAGGAAGAAAGGGGCGCGGCGCCGATGAAGGCGGTGGCCGTCGACCTGCCCATCGAGCGCTTCGAGCTCGGCTGCGGCGCGACGCTGATCGTGTCACGCCGGCCGGGAGCGCCCGTGGCCGCCGTTCGCGCCCACATGCGCGGCGGACCGGCGCTGGAACCGGAAGGCAAGGAGGGGCTCTCGTCCCTGGTGGGCCGCTTCGTCGACCAGGGCACCGAGGACCACTCCGAAGCCGAGCTGGCGGCGCTGCTCGAGCCCGCCGGCGGCGAGATCGCCGGCGACGCCAACGGCGTCGGGGGCACGATCGTGAGCCCACAGTGGCGGCTCTTGCTCGATTGCCTGTGCGAAGTGCTCACGCGCCCGGTCTACCCGGACGACGAGATCGAGCTGCAGACGAGGCGCCTCCTGCACCGGCTCAAGATCGAGCAGGAGGACCCGCGCACCCAGGGGCACCGCCGCTTCCGGCGGCTCGTCTACGGCCGGCACTGGCTCGGCCGGCCGTTCGACGGCTACCTCGAGAGCGTCGCGAAGACGAAGGCGGCGCACCTGCGCCGCTACCACGCTCAGCACTGGGTCGGCCGGCGCTGCATCTTCGGCGTCTGCGGCGACGTGGATCCCGCTCGCGTGCGCGCGCACCTCGAGCGGCGACTGGCGGACTGGAATCCCGGCACGGCCCTCGCGCCGAGGCAGTCCGAGCTGCCCGCGCCCGGCGTGCGCGTCGACGCCTTCCCCGCCGATCGCCAGCAGGTGCACGTCTTCCTGGGACACATCGGCATCCGGCGCGAGGACCCGGACTACCCCGCGCTGGTCGTCATGGACTACATCCTCGGAACGGGCCCGGGGTTCACGAACCGCATCTCGCGCAGGCTGCGCGACGAGCTCGGGCTGGCGTACGCCGTCGGCGCCGACATCCACTCGTCCGCCGGCCTCCTGCCCGGGACCTTCAAGGCCTACATCGGGACCTCCCCCGAGCACCTGGCCACCGCCGTCGCGGGCATCCTGCACGAGGTGCGCCTCCTGCAGCGCGAGGTGCCGAGCAAGAAGGAGCTCGAAACGGCGGTGCAGTATCTCGTCGGCTCGTTCGCGCTCGGCTTCGAGCGCGCCGCCCGGCGCGCGGCCTACCTGGTCTCGGCGGAGCTCCACGGATTCCCCGAGGACAACCTCCAGCGGTTGCCACTCGAGTTCCAGGGGGTCTCCGCCGCCGACGTGCGGCGGGTGGCGCGCCGGCACCTGTTCCCGGACCGCTGCTGTCTGGCGGCCTCGGGGCCCACTTCGCGCAAGGAGCTCGCCGCGATTCTTGCGCAAGCTTGACCGTCGCTCCCAGGTTCGCCCCCAGTTCGCCCGGAGTGCGCGGAACCTTGCCAGATTCGGCCCGTCCAACGAGAATCGGACTCGGTGCGTCGGCTCGGACGGGGCCAGGGCGCGCCGTCCCCCCCAGCGCTTCCCCCACGAGGAGATCCCATGGCCACCACGCGCAGCTTTTCCATCGCCGCTCTCGCGTCGCTCGCGCTGAGCACTACCGCCTTCGCCCAGACGCAGGAGGCGAGCCTCGAAGCCAGCGACGCGCAGACGCAGGACTACATGGGTCAAGCTGTCGCCGTCAGCGGAGACTACGCCGTCCTCGGCGCCCCCAAGGACGACGACCGCGGCGTTGCCGCGGGGGCCGCGTACGTCTTCCTGCGCAGCGGCGGCGTGTGGTCCCAGGTCGTCAAGCTCAGGGCGTCGGACGGCGCGGCTGGCGACGAGTTCGGCGGCGCGGTCGGCATCGACGGCGACACGCTGGTCGTCGGGGCCAAGCTGGACGACGTCTCGGGGCTCGGGCCCGGCGCCGCGGGCATCAACAAGGACTGGGGCTCCGCGTACGTCTTCGTCCGCTCCGGGACCACCTGGGTCCAGCAGGCGAAGCTCCTCGCCGCGGACCGCGAACCGCGCGACCACTTCGGCTCCTCGGTCGGCATCTCGGGCAACACGGTCGCGATCGGCGCCGAGACGTCCGCCGGCATCAGCACCTCCACCGGCGCGGCGTACGTCTTCACGCGCACCGGGACGATGTGGTCCCAGCAGGCCAAGATCCGCGCTTCGAACGGCGTGGGCCTGGACTACTTCGGCTTCTCCATCGCCATCGACGGCGACTGGGTGGTCGTCGGCGCCACCAATGCCGACGCGGCCGGCTCCAGCTCGGGCAGCGCGTACGTCTTCGAGCGCAACGGCACGAACTGGACCCAGCGCCAGGAGCTGTTGCCGGCGGGGCTCTCCGCCAGCGACAAGCTGGGCTGGTCGGTGGCGATCGACGGCGGCAGGCTCGTCGTCGGCGCTTCGAACGGCGACGGCGCCGTGGCGGGCTCCGGGGCGGCCTACGTCTACACGCAGGGTCCGGGCACGTGGGCCGAGGAGGCGAAGCTGCAGGCGGCGGACGGGGTCGCCGGCGACAAGTTCGGCTCCAGCGTCGGGATCTCCGGCGACCGCGCGATCGCGGGCGCGTCGTGGGACTCGCCGGCCGGGTCGGGATACCTCTTCGCGCGCGCGGGCACGGCCTGGAACCAGGTCGCGAAGGTCGTCGACATCGGCCGGGGAGCCGGCGACCAGTTCGGCGCTTCGGGCTCCCTCGACGGCTCGACCGCGCTCTTCGGGGCGCCGCGGACCGACGTCGGCGCCATCGTCGACGCAGGTCGGGGCGTCGTGTTCTCCTTCGACGAGCCCTTCGTCAAGTACTGCGCCAGCAACCCGAACTCGACCGGTTCGCCGGCTTCGATCTCGGGCTCGGGCTCGAGCAGCATCGCCGCGAACGATCTCTCGCTCACCGCGGGCCCCGGCCCGAACGAGTTCGGGATCTTCTTCTTCGGCGCGACCCAGATCCAGGTGCCCTTCGGCGAGGGATTCCTGTGCGTCGGCGGGGCCCTGTTCCGCTTCCCGATCACCGCGGCCGTGGGCGGCGAGTGGTCGCAGGACGTCGACTACACGATCGCGCCCGCCGCGGGCCAGATCACCTCGGGCTCGACCTGGAACTTCCAGTGCTGGTTCCGCGACCCCACGGGGGGACCCAGCGGTTTCAACACCTCGAACGGGCTGGAGATCACGTTCGTCCCGTAGTTGCGCCCAGGGCCGGACCTCCCCGTGCCCGAGCCCGAGCCCGCGGCGCCCCGACTTCGAGGGGTCGCGAGCCCGGGCTCGGGCCGCTTACAGGCCGACCTCCTGCGAGCCGGCTCGCAGCCGCGTGCTCCGCAGCGGAGTCGCGACGCTTCCGCGCTTCTCGAAGAACTCGACCGCGCCCCCCTGCACGAGCGTCAGGTCGACGACGAGCACGAAGATCCCTTCGGGATCCGGTTGGATCCAGCGGGTCTTCCTCCCCTCCGCGGGATGCTCGAAGCGAACCTGGTAGGTCGACCTCTCGCTCCCCTCCGTCTTCGCCCCCGAGATCCGACCCGTGACCCAGGCGAGCGGCCCGACGCCGTCGAGGGTCAGCTCGAACGACTCGTGGATCGCGTCCTCGCCAGCCTCGACGCTCAGCTCGAAGCCCCACGCCGCGTGGGCGACGATCTGCGTGCAGCTCTCCACCTGCTCCGACGTCGAGACGTCCAACGCGTAACGCCCCGGGAAGAGCCGCAGCTCGACCCGTTCGGGCCCCAGCGTCTTCCCCGCGGACGGACCTCCGCCGCCCGGAAGGGAAGCGGAGCCCTCGTCGCCCATGCGTCGAGCGCTGACCTGCAGCCACAGCGGCAGCGGCTCGTGCGATCGGCGCGAACGCGTGGCGAGGCCCAGCACCACTTCGCGGGATGCCTGGCCGGCGAGGCTCACGGTCCGTCGCTCGCCGCGCACCAGCGAGATCCTCTGGGGCGGGAAGTAGAGCGTCGTGTGAGGCCTGGGCGCGAGGGCGTACTCGCCCGCAGCCAGGCCATCGACGGCGAAGCGACCGAGATCGTCCCCCCTCAGGAAGACGGGTGCGTCCCAACGCTCGCCGTTCCAGGCGTGGAGCATCACGCCCTCGCCGCGGGTCGTGCGGCCATCGGACCCGACGAGTTGCCCTTCGATGGTCGCTCCGTCGTAGGCGACCAGCTCGACCTCGGTCGTCTCTCCCGAAGAGAGCTCCACGCGTGCGTCGGAGCGCCCCCGCGGCCGGTAGATCGCGACGCGCTCTCCCGTGCGGCCCGCCGGGAGCACGACCTCGTATTCTCCCTCGGGGAGCTGGAGCTCGACGCTGCCCGCCGCATCGCACCGCAGCTCGCGCCACGTTGGGCCGATGACCTGCACGCAAGCGTGCTCGAGTGGACCGCCGGCATCGGTCACGACCGTCACGCGGAGCGTAGCGGCATCGCCCGGTGCTTCGGCCGGGGCGCCGATGGGCCCTGCGGCTCGCCCGTGCGTCCGCCAAGCGGAGCCCGCGGAATCCGGAGCGCCGACCAGACGCTCGGTCGCGTCCGTCGCGTTTCGCAGCGCGGGCTCGCTCTCCTCGGCGCCCGCCGGGGTCGTGCCGAGGGGCGCGCGCCCCCTCGTCAGCAGCGCGATGGCGGCGAGGCCGAAGGCGACCAGCAGCGCGATCGGCGCGACTCGGCTCGTGAGGCGGCTCTCCATGCGCAAGACCCGAGATCGGGAGCATACCAGCGCGGTGGCGGATCGGCGCGGCGGCCCGTCACTCGCGGCGCCGCAGCAGCGCGATCCCGAAGCGCTCGTCGACGAACGGTGGCGCTCCCACGCGGCGGACCTCCTCGTAGTCCTGCTGAACCCACCGAGCGAGGCGCTCCCCGTAGTCGCGCCCGAAGAAGCGCGCACCGTACTCGCTCGTGTCCTTGTGGACGAGGGCCACGAAGTCGGGCGCCGCGCGGCGGATCGACTCGAGGATCGCGTCCTCCCCGAAGAGGATCATCTCGGGCGGCATGAAGTTGACGTAGGGCGTCGGGTTCCGGCGCCGGGCGAGGTAGTTGAGCATCACGCCCTCGGGAAGCACGAGCAGCGTCGCGTCGGGGCGCGCGACGCGCTCGATCTCGGCGACGATCTCGGCGGCGTAGCGCCCGCGCACCGCGCCGAGGAACGCGTCGGCGCCGTGGCCGACCGGGTTCGTCTTCAGCCGGTACCAGCGCTGCGTCTCGACGAGGTGGTGGCCGACTCCCGCGGCGATCAGCCCGAGCACGGCGGCGGGGACGAGCCCGGCCCGGCTACCGCGCTGCTCGAGGAAGTCCGGGAAGTCGCGGACGGCGGCGACGACGAGGCACAGCGTCGCCGGCAGCGCGAGCACGAACCCGTAGTGCTCCAGGCGCGCGTTCAGCAGCATCTTGCCGAGGAGCGCGAGGGCCAGCACCGCGAGCGCGAGGCGCGTGGCCGCGGCCCCGCGCGGCTCCGACGCTCCGCCGCGCGCCGCGCGCGCGACGTGCAGCGCGGCGAGCACGACGAGGGCCGCGAGGAACAGCGGCCACGGCGCGGCCAGGTGGCGCCAGTCGATGCGGCCGCGCGCGAGGAGCGGCAGGCCCGCGTACGCGAGGAACGTCGCGACGGCGGCGGGCCTGCCTGCCGCCCCCCGTGCCCAGCGCCCGAGCGCCAGCGGCACCCCCAGGGCCGCCGCGTAGAAGGCCGCCCAGCGCAGCATGCGCTCGACGCTCGCCGTGGGGTCGTCGAGCCCCATACCAAACCGGTAGAAGGTCTGCGCGCGCAGCTCGGGGTCGAGGACGTGCGGCCACGCGCCGAGCACCGCCGCGCGCGAGCACATGCCCGCCAGGAGGGGCGCGAGCGCGGCGCCGATCAGGAAGACCGCGGCCGCGCGCGCGCGGCTCGGGAGGGGCGCGGTCGCGAGCGCCGCGAGCGAGCCCGCGGCCGCCGCGACGAAGACCTCGGGCTTGGTCAGGAAGGCGAGGCCGAGGGCGACTCCCGACGCCGCCGCCCACGCGAGGGAGCGCGGGCCATCCGCCCTGGCGAGGCACCACACGCCGAGCAGGGCGAGCAGCAAACCGTGGGTCAGCTCGTGCGAGTAGGGCGTCACGAAGTTGTAGTTGCCCAGCGGGAACGTCTGGCCGAAGGCGAAGACGCCGAGGAAGACCAGGCACGCCAGGGTCGCGGCGCCGGCGTCGCTCGCCCGCGCCAGGAGCTGCCACGCGAGCCAGGTCGTGATCGCGAGCAGCGCGAGGTTCAGCCACACGAGGGTCGCGAGGCCCACGCCGAACGCCCGGAACGCGAGCGCGTTGAACCAGGCCGAGAGCGGGCCGTTGAACCACGCGATGTCCGCGTACAGGTCCTCGCCCGCGGCGAGGCGCCAGGGCACGTACAGCTCGCGCCCGAAGTCGACGAGCGCGTCGGGCCACTTGCCCCAGCTCCACGCGCCGAGCGCGCTCCCGACCGCGAAGAGCAGGAGCGCGGCCTTCCACCCTCGGATCGGCCCGGAGCGCAGCATGCCCCTTGCGTGAGCGTCAGCGTTCGTCGACGGAGGATCCAACTCGTGCTCGCCCGGCGCCGAGCGCGGGAGCTACATTCGTACCCCGCCACTCGTGGAACCCGACCAAAAAAGGAGCGTGACATGACCCTCCGATCCTCGTGCTGCGGCGCCGCGATCGCGCTGGCGCTCGCCGGATGCAAGGCTCCCGCGGACGCGCCGACATCCCAGACCCCGAGCGCGCAGCCGGCCCCGCCGACCTCGGCGGCCAACGCGCTGCCGACGCCCGAGGCGGGCCGCTTCCTCGTCGGGCCGCTCTACGACGGCGTCGTGGAAGTCGCGCTCCTCGGCGCCGACGGCGACGAGCGAGCGCTCGCGGCCAGCGAGTGGAGCTACGACCCCGCGAGCGGCTTGCTCGACGTCGACGTACCCGTCGCCGAGGGTCAGACCGTCGTCGCCCACGGCCGGCGCAGCGTGCCCTGGGGCTGGCGCAGCCTGCGCCCGTGGCGGCCCGACTCGGTGCGCGTTCTCATCGGCGAGACGCCCGGCGTGCGCGGCGTCGACTTCGAGGTCGAGCGCGACGGCCACCTGATCCGCATGCTGCGCGCGGAGGCGTGCACGCCGGAGCAGAAGTACTTCGTCACCGGCACGCTCGCGCCCGAAGCGGGCGAGCCCTCCGGCAGCGCCGTCGCCGTCTCCTTCGGGAACCAGGACTCGCAGGCGATCCGCCGCTTCCTCGGGCTCCCGGAGACGACCTCGGAGGCGCCGGTCGAGGCGACGATCGGGACCAACGCGACGGCGACCGACGACCCGGCCGTCTTCCGCATCAGCGGGACGATGCGCACGAGCGGTCTGCGCGTCGGGATCGCCGCGAGGGACGACTCGGAAGAGGTCCGCTGGCTCGGCCCGGGCGACTACGCCTACGACCCGGACGGTGGCGCGATCCGGCTGCGCGAGGGTCTGACCGTCGACCCGGCCACGGAGTTCGTCCTCGTCTCGGGCGTGCCCGTGCGCCAGAACGTGTTCCGCCTGCCGGCCGACGTCGCGCCGGGCGACGTGAAGGTCGTCGTCGACGGCAAGCGGCTCGAAGAGGGCGTCGGCTACCGGGTGGACGCGAGCGGCGAGCTCACGATCCTCGTGCCCGGCTTCGGGCGCGGCTCCAGGTACTTCATCGTCGCCGGCAGCTTCGCCCTGGGCAACGTGAGCGGCGAGTCGGTCCGCGACCTGCTCGAGTAGTCCGGGCTACCGCCCCGGCAGCACGAACCCCGGCCCGCTCGGCGCGCGCAGCGTCAGCGGCGATCCTTGCCGCGGCCAGGCGAAGAAGAGCACCGGTCCCGCGACCGGCCCCTGCGTCACGAGCTGCGCGCCGCGGGCCGTGTAGCCGGTCGGGCCCAGGTACCGGGCGGGACCGCCCGGGAAGGCCTCGAGCGTCCCGTCGGTGACGCGCAGCCGGAACGCTCCACCCAGGCCGAAGTCGTCGCTCGTCCGGTACCCCAGGGTGTCGCGCGAGCGCGCGACCGCGTGCGAGTACTCGACGTCCCCGGAGTCGACGACCAGCCGTACGCGGTTCGAGAGATCCGCGTCGAAGCGGTGGATCTCGCGCCGCCGCGGGTCGAGCTCGCGCCGCACCCCCGCCACCACGTGGTCGCCCACCAGCTCGACGAAATCGACGTCCTTGGCCGCGTCGAGCAAGAGCCGCGCTCCGCTGACGCCCGGGTCCGCGGCGAGCAGGCACTCGGTGTTCGAGTCCTGCATGAGCAGCGCCTCGCCCCCCGGGATCCAGCGCACGAGCTCGGGCTCGAGGTCGCCGGCGACGTCGAACGGCGCGGCCGCGTCGCCCGAGGTCAGCGTGATGTTGGTGAAGCGCGGCGCGCCCCCGGCGTCGAGCTCGATATGGAAGACGTCGATCGCCTCGAAGCCGCTGCCGCCCGGAGCGAGGTGCAGCTCGCCGATGGCGGCGATCAGCCGGCCGATGCGCGCGAAGAACATCTCGCCGATCTCGTCGAGCGTGTCGAGGAAGAACGCGTCCCCGGTGACCTCGACCGCGGGCGCCGCGAGCCTGCCCAGCATGACCTCGCGCGAGGCGCCTTCGACACGCCAGGCCGCCGTCAGACCGTCGTCGTCGACGGCCATGTACGGGCCGTGCGGCGATTCCGGCAGGAAGCCGGCGCCCGACAGCCGCCGCTCGGTCGGCTCGACCTCGCGCGCGTCGCCGCCGCGGCCGAAGACGAACGGCCGCGCGCGGTCCGGCGCCGCGCCGGCCGTCGTCAGCGCGAACCCCCGGTTCTGGCTGACGACCGCCTGGCCCGAGAACCAGGTGGGAGGGGACCCGCCCACGAAGGCGACCGAGGTCGCGACCGCGCCCGGGGTGCGCTCGAAGCGCACGAGGCCGCCGGTCGCGATCGCAAAGCCCCACTCCGCGTGCAGCCACAGGCTCGCGTCCGAGACGTCGAGCGGAGCGAGGTGCGGAGTGCGATCGGTCTCGACGCCGGTCTCGACGTCGACCTCGATCAGGTCGCCGCCGGCGTCGAGGGTGGTCGCGACGAGGAAGGCCGCCCCTCCGGGATCGACCGCGATGCGGCGGCCGAAGGGGTCCCCGATCCCCGCGGGGCCGACGCCCGCGCGCTCCGCGCGCACGGCGACGCCGCCCTCGGGGCGCACCCACAGGTACCCGAAGACCGCGCCGGCGGGCACCCGCCGCTCGTAGCGGTAGAGGTACCCCGAGCGGCCGGGCAGCTCGAGGCGCGACGCGCCCGGGACGTCCTGGCGCAGCCGCGCGCGATCGGGCGCGAAGGTCTCGAGCTCCGTGCGCCCGACGAAGTCGATCGGAAGGAGGTGCAGGTCCGCGAGCTCGCGCGGCGTCGCATGCGCGACGCCGTTCTCGACGTCGTAGAGGTGCACGTCGCCGTACGCGCCGGGCACGCCCGCGAAGACGGCCACCGGGCCGTGGTGCGGGAAGCGCTGCGTCTTGGCGGCGGGCGCCTGGGCCGTCGCGCTCGCGGCGCAGAGGGTGAGGGTGAGGGCGAGGGGGCGAGCGGAAAGCATGTCGAGGGCGCAGCACGCAGCGTGCCATCGTCCCACCGCCGTGGTTTCTCGCCATCTTCGAACGTCGTTTTCCTCGCTCCCCCCGTACTTTGGGGGCCTCCGGCCACGCACTTCGACCCGTGACGAGAGCCCGGACCGGCGTCCAGGAGCTGGACCCTGGTCCAAGATTCGGATCCCCTCCATGACCGCCGCCGGACCGCGCCTGGCCGCTTCCGACCTCGAAGAGGCGCTGCCCCGGGGGTACCGCCTCGTGCGGGTCCTCTCGCGGCGAGCGGGGACGCGGGTCGTGCTCGCTGTGCACGAGGGGCGCGAGGTGGTCGTGCGGCTCGAGGAGCGGGGCGGCGAGGCGCTCGCCGAGCTCGCGGTCCTGGCCGCCGTCGACCACCCCGGCCTCGCGCGCGCGGTGGACCACGGCGCGCTGCCCGGAGCCGCCGATGGCCCCGATGGCGCCCGAGCTGCGGGAGGGCGCTTCCTCGCCCGCGAGTGGATCGAGGGCGTGGAGCTCTCGCAGCTCGCCGGCGCGCGCTCCGCGAAAGAGCTCGGCGCGCTCGTCGCGCGCCTCTGCGTCGCGCTCGATTACCTGCACTCGCGCGGCTTCGTGCACGCCGATCTCAAGCCCGCGAACGTGATCGTGCGCCCCGGCGACCTGCCCGTGCTGACGGACTTCGGGCTCGCGCGGCGGCTCGGGCGCGACGCCGCGGGCCGCGTCGACGGGACGCCGTTCCACATCGCTCCCGAGGTCCTCCTGGGCTACGCCCCCGACGCGCGGGCGGACCTCTTCGCGCTGGGCGTCGTGCTGCACGACCTGCTCGTCCCGGCTTCGGCCGGCGCACGCGACGCGCGGGCCTTCTACGGGCGCTTTCCCGGCGAGCCCTTCCTCGACGTCGTCGGCACGGACCTGGCGCAGCTTCCGGGGTGGTCGCGCGACCTGCTCGCCGGGCTGCTCGCGACGCCGCGCGGGGCGCGCCCGCCCTCGGCGGCGCACGTGGGGCGCACGCTCGCGTCGCGGCTGCGCCTCGAGCCGCTCGACTGGGGCGGCGCTCCGCGCCTGCAATGGCCGGTGCTGCGCGGTCGCGAGGAGCTCGTCGCGGAGCAGGCGGCGCGCCTCCGCGAGCCGCGCCGCGCCGAGCTCTCCTTCTGGGCCGCCGCCAAGCGCGAGAACACCGAGCGACTCGCCGACGAAGCCTGCGTGGCGCTCTCGCTCTCCGGGGTCCCGCTGCGCCGCGTGCGGTTCTCGCGCGAACTCGCCGAGCTGGAGGGCGCGCACGCGCTCGACCGCTGGGTGCGCGACACGCTGTCCGAGGCGCGCGGGTCCGTGCTCTTCCTCTCCGCGCTCGGAGGCGACCCGTGGACGCGGTCGGCCCTCGGATTCCTGGTGCGCTGCGCGCGCAGGGCGCGCACCCCCGTCGTCGCGTGCGGCGCCGGCGAGCCGCCGCCCGAAGACGGGTGGAGCGTGATCGCCGTCCCCGGTCCCGGCGAGGCGTCGATCGCCGCCTTCCTCGAGGCCGAGCTCGAAGGCGCCGGCGAGGCGGCACCCGAGCTCGCCGCGCGCATGCACGCCGAGTGCCAGGGTTCTGCTGAGGTCTTGCAGGAGCTCCTCGACGACCTCGCGCAGAGCGAATGGGTCCGCTCCGGCGAGCTGCGGCCCCGGCTGCGCTCGGGGGCGCTGCCGCACTGGGTGGGCCGCACGCGCGGGCGCGGGCGGGAGGGACGCCTCACCGGGCTGCGCCCGGAGTCGCGGCGCCTGGTCGCCGCCCTCTGGCTGCTCTCGGGGAGGGCCGAGCTCGCGCGCGTGGCCGCGGTGGCGGACGTCGCGGCGCAGGCGCTGCGCGAGGCCGTCCGCGAGCTCACCGGGCGCGGGATCGCGGCGCTCGCCAGCGGCGCGCAAGCGCTCGTGCTCGAGCTGCGCGAGAGCAGCGACGTCGCGCGCCGGCTGGAGCTCGCGCCGGCCGACTGGGCGGCGGCGCACGCGCGCGTGGCCGAGCTCCTGCGGCGCGAGGGCGCCGAGGCCTTCCAGATCCTGCCGCACGAGCTCGAAGCGGGCGCCCCGGATGCCCCGGACGCCGCGCTCCTGGCGGTGGTCGACGAGGCCGCGCGGCTCTGCGACCTCGGCTCGCGCGAGCAGGCGCTCGCGCTCTTCGAGCGGCTGCGAGCGCTCGCCAGGGCGCGCGGCGCCGAGCTCGACCCCTTGCTGCGCGCGCACCACGCGCTCGCCTGGGTCTTCGTCGGCGAGATCGAGCGCGGCGAGCGCGCGATCGCGCAGCTCGCCGCCGAGACGCCGCGCGTGCGCGCGGTGGTCGAGCGCGTGCACGGTCAGATCGCCAAGGTCCGCAAGCGGCACGCCGCCGCGCGCGAGCACTTCGAGCGCGCCCTGGCGCTCGATCCGAGCGGAGCTCCGGACGTGCTCCTCGCGCAGGCGTCCGCCCTGTACGACGCGGCCGACGACGCTGCGCTCGACGAGCTCTTCCAGCGCCTGGCGGACGGCGCCTTCGGGGCGCTCCCGGGTTGGATCGAGCTCAACGTGCGCAACGTCCACGCGATGAGCTGCTTCCGGCGCGGGGACCGCGCGCGCGCGCTCGCGCTCCTGGGCGAGACGCTGCGCGCCGCCGAGGAGCGCGGCGACCTCCACCGCCAGGCGGCGACCTGGCTCAACCTCGGCGTGATCGCGCGCCGCGGCGGCGAGCTCGAGCGCGCCCTGGAGCACTTCGAGGCGGCCGAGTGCATGTACGACCGCGCGTCCTTCCTGATCGGCGTGGCACAGGCGCGGACGATGACCGGCGGCACGCTGCGCGAGCTCGGCGAGCTGCGGCGCGCCGAGCGGCTCCTGGGCGATGCGCTCGAGCTGCGCGAGCGCCTGGGCGACGCCGCCGGCGTCGGCGCCGTGCGCGGCACCCTGGCCCTGGTCTTCGCCGAGCGCGGCCACCTCGTCCCGGCCGCCGAGGAGCTCGAGGCCGCGCTGCGCGCGCTCGGACCCGGCGGGCAGGCGGCGCACCGCGCGCTGCTCGAGGCGAAGCTCGACGAGCTGCGCACGCGCCTGGGCCGCCCGCGCGAGCGGCTCGAGCCGGTCGAGAGGGACCTCGCCCGGGTCGAGCCGCGCATCGACCTCGCGCGCGCGCGGGCACACTGGATGGCGGACGACCCGGACGCGGCGAAGGGCGCCGCGCGGGCCGCCCTGGAGCACGCCGAGCGCCTGGGCCGCCGGCCCGACGCGGCCGAGGCCCGCTCGCTGCTCGCGCAGCTCGGCGCCCCGCCGCCGGCGGACCCCGAGGCCGCGGCGGACCCCGACCGGCGCGTGCTCGACCTTCTGCTCGCGCCGCGCTGCGGCGCCGAGGCGCTCGAGCTCGCGCGCGAGCTCTCGCGGCGCGGCCGGGACGACCGCGCCGCGCGGCTGAGCCTCGCCGTCGCGGCGCGCGACACCGATCCGACGCGGCGCGCCGAGGGGCGGCGCATCGCCCGCGCGAGCCTCCTCGCCTGCGAGCACGGCTCGACCGTGGAGGAAGCGGCACGCTCCTTGCAGTTCCTGCTCGGGCGCCCGGACCCGCTGCCCGCCGACCTGCCGATGGCCGGGGCGCTTGCGGAAGACGAGGAGGACTCGGACGTGGACGTGCTCTCGATCCTGGACATCAACCGGCGGCTCGTCGAGGAGGAGGAGCTCCCCAGCCTGCTCGGCGCGATCGTGGAGAGCGCGCTCGAGACGACCGGCGCGGAGCGCGGCTTCCTCGTGCTCGAGGAGCGCGGCGAGCTCTCGCTGGACCTGGCGCTCGATTCGCGCCGCGGCGACATGGACGACCCCGAGGTCGAGTTCTCGCACTCGATCGTGCACCATGCCCTCGAGGCGGGCCGGGTGCTGCGGCTCTCCAACGCCAGCGACGATCCGGTGCTCGGCGTGGCGCCCTCGGTGACGGGGCTCGAGCTGCGCTCGATCCTCTGTTGCCCGTTCGACGTCGATCCCGACGAAGAGGTGCGCGGGGTGATCTACGTCGACCACCGGCTGCGCACGGGCGCGTTCAGCGAGCGGGCGGAGCGCCTGCTCACGCTGCTCGCCGGCCAGGCGGCGCTCGCGATCCGCCAGGTGCGCCGGCTCGAGCACAAGCGCCGGCTCGCCGACGAGCTGAAGGAGATGGTCGCGACGCAGGAGAGCGACATCAAGACCTACCGCCGCGCGCTCGTCGACGCCGGCGTCACCGTGCCCGTGGGCGGGCTCGTGGGCGACTCGCCCGCGATGCGCCGCGTGCACGACCTGCTCAACCGGCTCGCGCCGAGCGATCTGCCCGTGCTGGTGTGCGGGCGCAGCGGGACGGGCAAGGAGCTCGCCGCGCGCGCGCTGCACGACTTGAGCCCGCACGCGGAGGGCCCGTTCGTCAGCGAGAACTGCGCCGCGCTCCCGCCCTCGTTGATCGAGGGCGAGCTGTTCGGCTACCGCAGGGGCGCCTTCACCGGCGCGGAGCGCGACCAGGAGGGCCTCTTCGAGCGGGCCGGCGGCGGAACGCTCTTCCTCGACGAGATCGGAGAGCTGCCGCTCGAGCTGCAGGCCAAGCTCCTACGTGTACTGGAAACGCGCGAGGTGCGGCGGCTGGGCGACACCGAGACGCGGCGCGTGGAGTTCCGCCTCCTCGCCGCGACCAACCGCGACCTCGCGCGGGAGGTCGAGGAGGGGCGCTTCCGCTCCGACCTCTTCTACCGCCTGGACGCCGTGCGGATCGAGATGCCGCCGCTCGCCGAGCGCGTGGCGGACATCCCCGCGCTCGTCGACCACTTCCTGCGCCTGGAGGAGGCGAAGAGCGGCCGCGCCTACCGCATGAGCCCGGACGTCCTGCGCCGGCTCTGCGACCGCGAGTGGCCCGGCAACGTCCGCGAGCTCGGCAACGAGGTCGCGCGGCTGTGCGTGCTCTCGGGCGATGTGCTCGACGACGCCGAGCTCGTGCGCGACCCGGACGCCCGGTGGCCCGAGCAACGCTCCGGGTCGCGCTCGGGGCCGATCCAGCCCCTCGCCGAGCTCGAGCGCCAGGCGATCCTCGACGCGCTCGAGCGCACGGGAGGCGACAAGCGCCGCGCGGCCGACCTCCTGGGGATCTCGCGCGCGAAGATCTATCAGCGCCTGCAGGCCTGGCGCGACGTGGAATGAGGCGGGGGTACCCGCGCGGCACCCCCGCACATATCACTGCGTGAAGGTCTCCTCGAGCCCGTCGGTCAGGTTGAAGCCCGATCCGCCCGGGCCGCGCGGGTCGCGGTACCAGTACTGGAAGAAGCTCGTCGCGCCCGCGACGATCGGAAACGCCGTGAAGTCGACGGTCGTGCTCGCCCGGCCCGAGCCGTCGGTGCGGACGGCGGGGAAGAGCCGGAAGAGTCCCGGCGCGAAGGGGCTGACGCACAGGAAGCCGTCGCCCAGGGCGAACTGAGCCTCGGCGAAGCCGAAGAAGAAGACCCCGAACTCGCGCGGCGGACAGGCGCTCGCGCACAGCTCGAAGTCGCCGCGCCCGACGCTGATCGTCCCGCCTGCGAGGATCCGGCCGCCGTCGCCCACGGAGTTGGGCGCGCCGATGCAGTAGTTCGTGTCCGCCGCGACGACGCGCTGCACGACCCCGCCCGTCCCGTACGGCTCGAGCGCCGTCGACCCGCACACGTAGACCTCGCCGTCCTCGTCCTCGCCGAGCCCCTTCAGGAAGAGGCCATACGCGCGGTCCTCGGCGCCGATCTGGAACTCGAAGATCTCGGGCGCCGGGGCGCTCATGTCGACGACGTAGAAGAGCCGCCCCGAGGGCTCGAAGAAGGCGGTCGCGAAGTCGCCGAAGACGTAATGGCCGAACAGCGCGGGGGAGCGGCTGCCGCGGTACACGAAGCCGCCGATGACGCTGATGCCGTCGGTGTGGTCGTACTCGACCAGCGGCGGGAGCAGCGGCGCGCCGTCGGCGCCGACGTCGGTGCACACGTCGGGCGGGTTGGTCGGGTCGAACGGGTCGAAGCAGTGGAAGCCCTCCTTGAGGACCCAGCCGTAGTTGCCGCCGCTCACGACGCGGCTCACCTCCTCGAAGCGGTTCTGGCCCACGTCCGCGACGTACAGGCTGCCGTCGCCGCCGGGCCCGTCGTCGAAGGAGAACTTGAACGGGTTGCGCAGGCCGTAGGCGTAGATCTCGTCGAGGCCGTCCTCGCCGACGAAGGGGTTGTCGGGCGGGATCGTGTACGGGAAGCCGCTGTCGACGTCGATGCGCAGCATGGACCCGAGCGCGGTGTCCTTGTTCTGGCCGTTGCCGATCGGGCCGTGCGAGGGCGGGTCGTCGGCGAGCCCGTCGTGCGCGCCGCCGCCGTCCCCGAGCGCGAAGTACAGGTAGCCGTCCGGCCCGAACGTGACCTCGCCCCCGTCGTGGTTGAACTGCGGCTCGTCGATGCGGAAGAGGATCTGCCCGGAAGCCGCGTCGGCGACGTTGGGATCCCCGGCCGAGACGTGGAACTCGGCCAGGATCTCCTCGTGGCAGCCGCGGGTCGTCCCGAAGCACGGCTCGCCTTCGACGCCCTCGCGCGGCGCGCTGTAGCGCACGAAGAAGCGGCCGTTCTCCGCGTAGTCCGGGTGGAACGCGACGCCCAGGAGACCGCGCTCGTCGAAGAAGCCGTCGAGCACCGGGAGCCGGTCCGCGATGTCGAGGAACGGAGCCGGCAGGAGGACGCCGTCGTCCACGATCCGGATCTGGCCCGACTGCTCGGCGATGAAAAGACGCCCCGAACCGTCGCCCGCGTGCGTCACGCTGACCGGGGAAACGAGACCGCTCGCCACGATCTCGAGCTCGATCGTCCGAGCTCCCTTGGGGATCACCTGGGCCGCGGCCGCGTCGGCGGCGAGCGCGAGGAGCACCGTTGCGGCGACGGCCCTGCAAGGGCCGCGGAAGGGCGTCGTTACCATGGGATTACCTCCGGGGGGTGGGCGATGGGATGCGGATCGGCGTGGAGCCGCTCTTTCGAGAAGCGTCGTGGGCGCGCGTCGGTTGCGCGCCTGCCTCCCGGCAGTCGGCCCGCAGCACCGCGGTGGATCGGCTCGTTTTCCCCGGACACGGATCCCTCCCACGGCCCGTAGAGGCTCGAATGACGGCCCGGAGCTCCCATGATCCTCTCCCGCCACCCGCGTGCGCACCTCGTCGCGGTCGCCTCGGCCGTCCCGCCCCACGGCGTCGACCGCGCGCGCGCGGTCGCGGGGCTCTGCGCGCTCTTCCCGGGAGAGGACCCGGGCTTCGTCCGCCGGCTCGTCGAGCGTTCCGGCGTCGACGAGCGCCGCGTCGTGCTGCCGGTCGACGAGATCGTCGCCGGCGCGAGCTTCACCGAGCGCAACGACGTCTACCAGCGCGCCGCGCTCGAGCTCTCGCTCGATGCCGCGCGGCTCGCGCTCGAGAGGGCGGGCATCGTCGCGCGCAAGGTCGACGCCGTGCTGGACGTCTCGTGCACCGGCATCGCCATCCCGGCGCTCGACGTCGAGCTCGTGCCGCGGCTGGGCCTGCGCCCGGACGTGCGCCGCATCCCGATCACCGAGGCCGGCTGCGCCGGCGGGGCGCTCGGCCTCGGGCTCGGCGCGCAGCTCGCCCAGTGCGGCATGACGACGCTGCTCGTCACCGTGGAGCTGTGCACGCTGTCCCTGTGCCAGGGCGACCGAACGCGCGCCAACCTCGTCGCCGGAGCGCTGTTCGGCGACGGTGCCGCCGCCGCCGTGATCGCGCCCGACGCGAGCGGCCCCGAGGTCCTCGCGGTCGGCTCGCACCTCTTCGAGAAGACGCGCGAGCTGATGGGCTTCGACGTCGGGACGCACGGCATGCGCATCGTCCTGCAGCGCGAGCTGCCGGACGTGCTCGCGGAGCGGCTGAAGGGAGTCGTAGAGGGCTTCCTCGCCGACCACGGGCGCAGCCTCGCCGACGTCGGGCTGCACCTCGTGCACCCCGGCGGGCGGCGCATCATGGACACCTACGCGGCGCTCTTCGGCCTCGCTCCCGAGGAGCTGCGCTTCTCGCGCGAGTCGCTGCGGCGCTTCGGCAACCTCTCGTCGGCGTCCGTCCTGACGGTCCTCGAGATGGCGCTGGCCGACGATGCGACCGTGCCCTTCGGCACCGAGGCGCTCGTGCTGGGGATCGGCCCGGGGCTCTCGGCCGAGATGGCGCTGCTCGCCTGGGAAGGCTGAGGCCGTGGGCTCGCTGCCGGTCGCCTACCTCGCGCTCGTCGTCGCGGTCGCTCTGCAGCGGATCGTCGAGCTCGCCTGGTCGCGCCGCAACCTGCGCGGGCGCGAGCTCGATCCGCGCCAGGTCGCCGAGGGCCGCGGCGCGTACGCGGCCATGGTCGCCGTGCACGTGGCGCTGCTCGTCTGCCCGCTGCTCGAGGTCGCGATCTTCGGCGTGCGCGCACCGCCCTGGGTGACGCTCGCCGCGGCCGGTGTCTTCGCGGGCGCGCAGGCGCTGCGCATCTGGGCCCTGACCTCGCTCGGCCGCACGTGGAACACGCGCGCCGCGGTGGACCCGGACACCGCCGTCGTCGCGACCGGACCCTACCGCCACATCCGCCACCCCAACTACCTGGCCGTCCTGCTCGAGTTCGTGAGCCTGCCCGCGATCGCCGGCGCGTGGCTCTCCCTCGCTCTTCTCAACCTGATCCACGCGCCGATCCTGGCGCGGCGCATTCGCGGCGAGGAGGCGCTGCTCGAGCGCCTGCCGCAGTACGCGGCGCGCATGGCGGGCAAGGGACGCTTCCTCCCGCGTGGCCGGGGTGCGCCGTGACGCGCGTCGATCTCGCGGTGGTCGGCGGGGGTCCGGCGGGCCGGGCGTGCGCGCTGCGCGCCTGCCGCCGGGGGCTCTCGGTCGCGCAGTTCGAGCCGCAGGGCGCCGTCTTCGACAAGCCCTGCGGCGAGGGGATCCTGCCCGCCGGCGTCGCCGCGCTGCGCGCGCTGGGCCTCGAGGCGGCCGTGCGCGAAGGTCTCGAGCTCGACGCGATCGGGTACTTCATCGCCGGCGTCGGGCCGCTGCGCGTGGCCCTCCCGCGCGCGGGGTGCGCGCTGGCGCGGCCGCGCCTGCTCGCGCACTTCGACGCGGCGCTCGCGGGCGAGGCGGCGCTCGCGGGCGAGGCGGCGCTCTTGCGCGTACCCGCCCGCGCCCGGGTCGCGCGCAGCGCGGGCGGCTTCGCCGTCGAAGGCGGCGGGGCGCGCTTCGAAGCGCGGACGCTCGCGCTCGCCGATGGAATGGGGGGGGCGGGGGGCGGATTGGGCGGCGAGCTCGCGCCGTGGCGGCGCCGCCGCCGGCGGGCGCGGCGCGGCGAGCGCCTCGGGCTGCGCGCACGCTTCGCGGCTTGCGGGCTCGACGGGGTCGAGGTGCACCTCGGCGCCGGCTGCGAGGTGTACCTCACGCCGCTCGCGGGGGGCGTCGTGAACGCCGCCGTGCTGCTGGCGGCGAGCGACTGTCCGGTGGGCGGGGGGCGCGGCGGGCGCGGCGCGCGCGCGATCTTCGAATGGGCGCTCGCCCGGCACCCGGCGGCGCGCGCGCGCCTCGGCCGCCCGGAGACCCCGCCCGAGCTGCGCGCCCTCGGCGCGCCGGCACCGCGGCGGCGGAGCGACGGGCGCGCGTTCCTCGTGGGCGACGCCGGCGGGAGCGTCGACCCGATCGCCGGCTGCGGAGTGTCGATCGCCCTGTGCACGGGGATCGCGGCGGCCGACGCGGCCGCCCGCGCCCTCGCCGGCGAGGCGCCGGGGCGCGTAGGCAAGGCGTACGAGGCGTTCTTCGAGCGCCAGGTGCGCGGGCCGCAGAGGCTCGCTGCGCTCTTGGTGGAATGCGCGCGGCGGCCGCGTCTGGCGCGCGCCCTCGCCGGGGTGGGTCGGCGTGCGCCGCGCGCGCTGGCGTCGCTGGCGGCGCTGGCGGCGGGGGGGTGAAGGGGTTGGGAAAGAGGGGTGCCCGTGCCCGGGTCGCCGCGCTGGGCGACGCGAGCACGGGCACGCGCAAGGGCAAGGGCCGGCCTACGGCCGGGCCGGCCTACGGCCGGGCCGGCCTACGGCCGGACCGCCCTACGGCCGGAAGGTGACGCTCAGGCCGTCGCTCAAGTTGAAGGCGGCGCCGCCGGCGGCGGGGTCGCGGTACCAGAACTGGAACTTGTGCGTCGAGCCCGCAGTCAGTCCGTCCGCCGTCCCGGCGCCGCGCGTCGCGGTGCCCGAGCCGTCGGTCGCGACCGGGGGCAGGAGACGCACCACGCCGCCGGAGACGCAGCGCAGTCCGTTGCCGAACGGGATGCGCGCCTCGTTCGGGCCGTAGTAGAAGATCCCGGGCTGGCCGGCCGGCGCGCACGTCGCGACCAGCGTGAACGAGCCGGCGGCGAGGTCGATCCGGCCGCCGTAGCCGATGCTCGCGCCCGCTCCGACGGAGTTGGGCGAGGTCTGGCAGAACGGCTTCGCGCCGCCGGCGTCGAGGTTCAGCATGCGCGAGACGCTGTCAGAGTCCTCGTTCGCCGCGACGATGTCCGCCGAGCCGTTGCCGTCGAGGTCGCCGCAGCTGACGTGGCTCGGCCCGGCGCCGACGGCGATCGTCTGGACGAGCGCCAGGAGACCCGTGCCGCTGTTGCCCATGATGGAGACGGTGTTCGAGTCCTGGTTCGACACGGCGACGTCCACGTCGCCGTCGCCGTCGAAGTCGGTCGCGACGAGCGAGTCGGGGTTCACGCCGCCGGTGGGGGCGTTCAGCGGGAAGCCGAACGCGCCGCCGCTGTTCAGGAACACGGAGACGTCGTTGATCGGCGGGGCGTCGTCGGAGCGCGCCACCGCGAAGTCCATGTCGTGGTCGCCGTCGAAGTCGGCGGTGACGACGTCGTCGGGCCGCGCCGGAGCGACGGAGATCGTCGCGTCGGGCGCGAAGCCGCCGGCGCCGTTGCCGCGCAGGACGCGTACCGTGCGGTCGTCGTGCGAGCCGACCACGAGGTCGAGCTGGCAGTCCCCGTCGAAGTCGGCGAGCGCGACGCCGCGCGGCTCGACGCCCGCCGGCGTCGTGCCGGCCAGGGTGAAGCCCGCGCCGGTGCCGAGCATCGTGCTGACGTTATCCGACTCGCGGTTCGACGTGACGAGGTCGAGGAGCCCGTCGGCGTCGACGTCGCCGACGGCCATGCGCCGCGGCTCGACGCCTCCGACGCCTGTCGCGGCGCCGAGGCTGAAGCCGCTGCCGGTGTTCGTGATCAGCGCCACCGCGTTGACGTTGTGCAGGCTCACGGCGATGTCGATGTCGCCGTTGCCGTCGAAGTCGCGCGCGATCAGCGCGGCCGGGCCGGTGCCACCGCCGGTGAAGACGTCGGTGAGGAGCGCGAAGCCGCCGGCTCCGTTGCCCAAGAAGATCGATACCCGGTCGGGCGTGTCGAGGCTGACCGCCAGGTCGCCGTTGCCGTCGCCGTTGAAGTCCGCCTGGGCCGTCTGGTCCGGCCGCTGGGGAGTGGATGTGGTAACCGCGGAGCCGAAGCTCTGGCCGAGGGCGCCCGAGGTCAGGAGACCCGCGGTGGCGCCGAGGAGGAGCGAGGTGCGGAAGGGAGTCATTGGAGATGCCTTGTCGTTCAGCGGGAAAGGGTGGATGCCGCCACGTCGGCGAGCGATGCAGCGCCATTGGCAAGCGCCGTTCCAACGCCTGCGACCGCGTCCGACGGGCTGCGGCGCGCCACCGGGCGACGCGGCGGCGTCCAGACCCTGGACGCGGTCCAGGATCCGTCCCGCCAGTGTCAGCCCCCGGCCGCGATCCAGTCGTCGACCACCTGCTCGAGCCGGGCGAGCGGCATCGGGCCGGCGGCCAGGACGGCGTCGTGGAAGCGCCGCAGGTCGAACTTCGCCCCCAGCACGGTCTCGGCGCGGCCGCGCAGCCTCTGGATGCGCTGCATCCCGATCTTGTACGCCGTGGCCTCTCCGGGCATGACGATGGTGCGCTCCACCGCCTTCACGCAGTCGGCCTCGGGGCCCGGCGTGTTGCTCGTGAGGTAGCGGATCGCTTCCTCGCGCGTCCAGCGCTTGGCGTGGACCCCGGTGTCGACGACGAGCCGGCAGGCCCGCCACAGCTCCATGGCGAGGCGCCCGAAGTCCGAGTAGGGGTCCTCGTAGAAGCCGAGCTCCTTCGGGATCCACTCCGCGTAGAGCGCCCAGCCCTCGACGTAGGCGGGGTAGTCGGCGTACCGGCGGAAACGCGGGAGCCCCGCGCGCTCCTGGGCGATCGAGACCTGCATGTGGTGCCCCGGGAGCCCCTCGTGGTAGGCGAGCGCCTCCATCTGGTACAGGGGCATGCTGCGCATGGCAGAGAGGTTCGCGTAGTAGGTGCCGGGAAGCGAGCCGTCCGGGGTGCCGCGCTCGTAGAAGGCCTTCCCGGCGGACTCCGCGCGGTACGGCTCGACCGCCTTGACGACGAGCGGCGCCTGGGGCTGCGTCACGAAGAGCTCGTCGAGCCGGCCGCGCATCGCGTCGAGGATCTCGGTGGCGCGGGCGAGGTAGTCGGCGCGCCCCTCTTCGTCGTCGGGGTAGTAGAAACGGCGCTCGGTGCGCACGAGCTCGAAGAACTCGCGCAGTCCGCGCGGTGCATCCAGCTGCGTGAGCAGCTCGCGCATCTCGCGCTGGATGCGCGCGACCTCGCTCCTGCCGTACTCGTGCACCTCCTCGACGCCGATGCGAGTGGTCGTGTACCGGCGCAGCGCCCAGGCGTAGTAGGCCTCGCCGTCGGGCAGCTTCCAGACGCCGTCGTCGGTCGTCGCGCCGCTCATCTGGCGTTCGAGCGTGAGCAGGAGCTTGTCGTACGCCGGGCGCACGTCGTCGACGAGGGCCTCCCGCGCGCGCGCGAGCAGCGCCTCGCGCTGCGCTTCGGCGATGAGCGCGCGCGCGGCCAGGTCGTCGACCTTCGCGCGGAAGTCGGCCAGGAGCGGGCTGTCGCGCGCCGAGTCGTCGAAGGGCGCTCCCCGGAGCAGGTTGCGGCAGTCGGCGATCACCTTCGGAAAGACGAACCTCGGCGGGACGACGCCGAGGTCCTCACGCAGCTCGAGGCCCACGATGAGCTGGTCGAAGAGCGCGCGGATCCCGCGCAGGCGCGCGACGTAGTCCTCGGCGCCGCGGACGTCCTCGACGCGGTGGTAGTGGATCAGGAAGGCCGGGACCAGCGCGTGCCAGCCCCGCATCTGGTTCACCGGGTAGTCGTGGTCGCGCCAGCGGAACGCCTCGATCTGGAGCTCGCACTCGGATTCGAAGAGCCGGTGGCTCAGCCGGGCCTCCGGGGTCAGCTTGTCGAAGACGAAGTCTTCGCGCAGCCGCTCGAGGTCGCGGCCGACGATCTCCACGCTCTCGTGCGCGTGCTCCTCCGAGAGGTCGTCCCAGAGGTGGTTGCGGTCGTCGATGCCCAGACGCGTGCGCAGCATCGGGCTGCGGTCGAGGCGCGTCAGGAACGCCTCCTCGAAGAAGTTGTCGAGGCGCTCGGTCTCGTCGGCGACGTCCTTGGGACTGTAGAGGAAGGCGGCGCGGAAGGACTGGCAGGCGGCGACGATCAGCGCGGCGGCAAGCAGCATCTTGCGCATGCCGCTAACCTACCGTCTCGCGTCCTCGACGAAGAGAAACCGCCCGGGTGCTACGGCACCCGGGCGGTTCCGCGAAGGAAGGATCGTCGAGTCGGAACTACGAGGGGCGACTACTAATGGTGGTGGTGGCCCGCCGGCTCCGCCTCGTGCGTCTCGGGGATCTCCGAGACGAGGGCGTCGGTGGTCAGGAGCAGGCTGGCCACGGAAGCGGCGTTCTGCAGGGCGCAGCGCACGACCTTCGTCGGGTCGATGACGCCCGACTTCACGACGTCCTCGTAGGTGTCGGTCGCGGCGTTGTAGCCCCAGTTGGGCTTGCCGGCGGTGCGGACGTTCTGGACGACGACCGAGCCGTCCTGGCCGGCGTTGATCGCGATCTGGCGCATCGGCGCCTCGAGCGCGCGACGGACGATCAGGGCGCCGACGCGCTCGTCGCCCTCCAGCTTGAGCTTCTCGATGACGTTGATGCAGGTGACGAGCGCGACGCCGCCTCCGGGCACGATGCCCTCCTCGACGGCCGCCCGCGTCGCGTGCAGGGCGTCCTCGACGCGCCCCTTCTTCTCCTTCATCTCCACCTCGGTCGCGGCGCCCACGTTGATCTGCGCCACGCCGCCGGAGAGCTTGGCGAGGCGCTCCTGGAGCTTCTCGCGGTCGTAGTCGGACTTCGTGCCCTCGATCTCGTTCTTGATCTGGCCGATGCGGCCCTGGATCGCCTCCTTCTTGCCACCGCCCTCGATGATCGTCGTCGTGTCCTTCGTGACGACGACCTTCTTGGCGGTGCCGAGATCGGAGATGCGCGTCGACTCGAGCTGGCCGCCGGTGGCCTCGAAGACCGGGTTGGCACCCGTCAGAACGCCGATGTCCTCGAGCATCGCCTTGCGGCGGTCGCCGAAGCCGGGCGCCTTGACCGCGACGCACGGGAAGGCGCCGCGCAGGCGGTTCACGACCAGCGTCGCGAGCGCCTCGCCCTCGACGTCCTCGGCGATCACCACGAGCGGCCGGCCCGACTGGGCCACCTGCTCGAGCAGCGGGAGCACGTCCTTGAGCGACGAGATCTTCTTCTCGTGGACCAGGATGAGCGGGTCCTCGAGGACCGTCTCCATCTTGTGCGGGTCGGTGATGAAGTGCGGCGAGAGGAAGCCTTTGTCGAACTGCATCCCCTCGACCCACTCGACCTCGGTGTCGATCGTGCGGCCGTCCTCGACGGTGATCACGCCGTCTTTGCCGACGCGGTCCATCGCCTGGGCGATCATCTCGCCGATCTCGGCGTCGCCGTTGGCCGCGATGGCGCCGACCTGGGCGATCTCCTGGTGGCCCGCGACCTTGGTCGACATCTTCTTGAGGTTCTCGACGCAGGCGTTCACGGCCTTGTCGATGCCGCGTTTGAGCTCGACCGGGCCCGCGCCGGCGGTCACGTTCTTGAGGCCCTCCTCGAAGATGGCCTCGGCGAGGACGGTCGCCGTCGTGGTGCCGTCGCCGGCGGCGTCGTTGGTCTGCGCCGCGACCTGCTTCACGAGCTGGGCGCCCATGTTCTCGTAGGCGTCCTCGAGCTCGATCTCCTTGGTGACCGTCACGCCGTCCTTGGTGACCGTGGGGCTGCCGAAGGACTTCTCGATGATCACGTTGCGCCCGCGCGGGCCGAGGGTGACCTTGACGGCGCGGGCCAGTTTGCGGACGCCGGCGCGGATGTGCTCCCGCGCGTCGGAGTCGTAGGCGATTTGTTTGGCTCCCATTGCTTCGGATCCTTCCTGTCGATTGGGCTTGGCGCGACTATTCGAGGATCGCGAGGATGTCGTCCTCGCGCATGATCAGGTAGTCCTCGCCCTCGTACTTGACGTCCGTGCCGGCGTACGACGTGAACAGCACGCGGTCGCCCTTCTTGACCGCGAAGGTCGAGCGCTCGCCGTTCTCGAGGATCTTGCCTTCGCCCATCGAGATCACGCGGCCTTCCTTCGGCTTCTCCTTGGCGCTCTCGGGCAGGAGGATTCCGCCGGCGGTCCTCTCCTCCGCTTCGACGCGCTGGACGAGGACGCGGTCTCCGAGGGGGCGGATGGCGACTTTGCTCTTGGTCTTGGTGGCCATGCTTGGGTTCTCTTGTTCAATCAGGCGGTTCGGGTTCGGGACACGGTTCGTTTCTCCCGCCGCCACGGGCGGCGGGTCGATCTCAGTTGCTCGCTCCCCAGCGGGCCTCGAGGATCTGGCGCACGTTCGCGCGCAGCTCGTCGGGCCGGACCGGCTTGCGCAGGAAGGCGCTGGCGCCGGCCCGCAGGACGACCTGCTCCATCACGTCCGTCGCATCGCCGGACCACAGGATGCAGGGCAGGTCGAGCGTCTCGCGCCGCAGCGTCTCGAAGACCTCGAGACCGCTGTGGCCCGGCATGTTCATGTCGAGCACCGCCAGGTGCAGCGGCGCCGTGCGCCGTACGATGGTCAGCGCCTCGCTGCCCGACCCGGCCTCGAGCACCTCGAGGCCCATCTCGAGCATCAGCTCGACGGCCCCGGCGCGCACCTCGGCGTCGTCGTCGGCGATCAAAATCCGGCGGTCGATGGACATGGCGGGGTTGCCCGAGAGGCTCGGGTAGAGCGGCGGACGAGCAAACGGCGTGCCGCCGGGCGGGGCGCCCTCGCGCGCCCGAGAAGGCGGTGCAAGCCCTTGTTTCCCAACGGGTTGAGGGGCGGTCGCGGCGCGGGCTGCGCAGCGGGCGCGTGCGGGGGCTGCCACTCTGACAGCGCCGGGAGCGGGGGGCATGTCGGCCTGTCAGGATGGCAGGGCGGGGAAAGGGCGGGAGAGCCCCCGGACCGGCTCGGGGAGTCACGGAGTCACGTCGCGCCCTGCGTCCGGTCGCGAGCCACCGCCGGCGGCACTCCTCCCGCGGCCCGTTCTAGCGGGGATCCCTGAGCTGCGCCGCATCGTCTCGTTCCGGAACATCCTGATCCACGGCTACGCCGAGATCGACGACAGGGTCGTCTGGGAGGCGCTCACCACCAGGGTCTCTCCGCTGAAGCCCGCGGTCGTCGCGTTGCTGGGTCAGTTTGGCTCCAAAGGTCCTCGACCACCTGGCGGAAGTGGGTGACGGGTCGCGCGGCTCCCGACCTGGTAGGTTGCCCTCCTCATGCCCCTCTCCCCCCTCCGGGCCCTCGCGCCGCTGCTCCTCGTCCCCGGAGTCCCCGCCCAGACCTCCGACCTCGGCCGTATCGAGTTCCCGAGCACCGGCTCGGAGCAGGCTCAAGAGCCCTTCCTGCGCGGCGTGCTGCTCCTGCACAGCTTCGAGTACGAGGACGCGCGCGAGGAGTTCCGGCGCGCGCAGGGCGCCGATCCGGGCTTCGCGCTCGCCTACTGGGGCGAAGCCCTGACGCACAGCCATCCGCTGTGGCGCGAGGAGGACGTCACCGCGGCGCGCGCGGCGCTCGCGCGGCTGGCGCCGACGCCCGAGGAGCGCGCCGCGAAGGCGGGGACGGAGCGCGAGAGGCGCTTCCTCGCGTCCGTCGAGCGGCTCTTCGGCGAGGGCGACCGCATCGTCCGCCATCGGGCCTACTGCGCCGCGCTGGGGAGCCTCTGGTCCGACGATCCGGGCGACCTCGAGGCGGGTGCCTTCCACGCCCTCTCCATCCTCGGAACGAGCCTCGGCGTGCGCGACGAGCGCGTGTACATGCGGGCCGCTGCGGTCGGCGAGGAGGTCTACCGCCGGGACCCGCGGCACCCCGGCGCGCTGCACTACCTGATCCACTGCTACGACGACCCGGTGCACGCGCCCCTGGGCCTGCGCATGGCGCGCGAGTACGACCAGGTCGCGCCGGCCGCCGCGCACGCGCTGCACATGCCATCGCACATCTACTTCGCGCTCGGCATGTGGGACGAGGGGGTGGCCGCCAACGTCCGCTCGGCCGCTGCGGCCGACGCGCGCCGCGAGCGCAAGGGCCTGGGCATCGATGCGCGCGGCTGGCACTCGTTGCTCTGGCTGCACTACGCGTACCTGCAGCAGGGTCGGACGGCGGCGGCGGCGGAGCTCCTCGAGGAGGCGCGCCGCGACGCGGACGCCGCGCGCTCGGAGCGCACGCGCTACCACCTGGCGCTGATGCGCGCCGCGCACCTCATCGACACGCGGGACTGGGACGGCCCCGCGGCGCGGATCGAGATCGAGCTCGAGGGGCTGACTGCGCCCACGGTCGCGGCCGACCACTGCGTACGCGGCTTCGCCGCCCTCGGCCGCGGCGAGCGCGGGCTCGCCGAGGAGATCCTGGCGAGCATGCGCGGCGTTTCCGCATGGGACGGCGTGCCGGTGCCCGGCGCCACGCTCGCGAGCTGCTGCGCTCCGGCTTCGGCGGTCGACGACCTCGTCTCGGCGCCCGGGCGGATGGCCGCCGAGGTCATGGCGCGCGAGCTCGAGGGCGCGATCCGCCTGGCCGAGGGCGAGGAAAGGGCCGGCCTCGAGCTCCTGCGCGGAGCGGCGGCGCTCGAGGACGAGATGGGCTTCGACTTCGGGCCCCCGCTGGTGGTCCTGCCCGCCCACGAGCTGCTCGGCGAGATCCTGCTCGAGCGCGACGACCCGCGGGCCGCCGCCGCCGAGTTCGAGGCGGCCCTGGGGCGCGCCCCCGGCCGCGCCCGCGCGCTGCACGGGCTGGCCCGCGCCGAGGCAGCCCGCGCGGCCGAGAGACGCGAGGAGGATGGCGAGCCAGGCGCCGTCCCGCGCTAACGCCGAGCCCCCCCGGTCGTCCAGGTCGGCGACCCGCACGCCCGGAGGACGACATGAGCTGCTTCCCGATCCCGCTCCTCGCCGCTTTCCTGATGCTCCCGGGCTCCGGGGCGCCCAGCGCCGAGGACACGCCCGTCCGCCCCCCGCGCTGGGACGGCGAGCGCTACGTCGTCCACGAGTGGGGGACCTTCACGGCGGTCCAGGGCTCGGACGGCTCGAGCCTCGGGGGCCTGGTCCACGACAGCTTCGGGCTGCCGCCCTTCGTGTACGACCTGCGCGAGCGCCGCGGCCTGACGGGGCTGCGGCTGAAGATGGAGACCCCGGTCGTCTACTTCTACGCGCCGCGCGAGTGGCGCGTGGAGGTGCACGTCGGCTTCCCGCGCGGCGTGATCTCGCAGTGGTACCCGGGCGCGACGGCGGCCAACCTGTGGTCCGGGCGCCGATCGGCTTCCGGCGCATCCGGGGACCCGGGGGGCTTCGACCTCGACGCGGCCCTCGCGAGCCCGCGCGAGAACGGCTTCCTGCGCTGGGGCCGGGCGGGCGAGCTGCGGGTCCTCGGGCCCGAGGAGCGCGCCGATCTGCCCGAGGTCCCCGCGGGCGACCCCTGGCTCTTCTCGCGCGCGGTCGCCGCGAACGACCTCGCCGTGACGAACTACAGCTACGCGTGGGACGAGCAGTTCGCGCCGGTCGAGGGCGCGGCCCCGCGCGAGGAGCACGAGCGCTTCCTCTTCTACCGTGGGCTCGCCGACTTCGAGCTGCCGCTCGCGTGCGAGGTCGCGCGCGAGGAGATCCGCGGGGATCGCTGCGAGGTCGCGCTCGCGCTCAGCAACCGAGCTCCCGCCGAGCCGATCGCGCGCGCGTTCCTGATCTTCGTCGAGGACGATCGCGCCGCGGGCCGCCGCTCGGGGTTCGTGGCGCTGCCCGACCTCGCGCAGGGGACGCTCCGGACGAGCGTCGCGATCCCGCTCGCGCCTCTCGCGCAGAGCGCGGACGAGCTCGAGCGCACGGTCGCGGCGCGCCTCGAGGAGACCGGCCTCTTCGCCGACGAGGCCCTCGCGATGGCGCGCACCTGGCGCCACTCGTGGTTCGAGGAGGAGGGCCTGCGCGTGCTCTACGTGCTCCCGCCCGCGCTGATCGAGCGCGAGCTGCCGCTCGAGGTGCGCCCGCACCAGGGCTTCGAGTGGAAGGACGGCGAGGCGCGCCCCCTCCCGCCCGACCCCGCGCCCGACGAGGTCCTGCGCACGTTCGTCGGTCGCCTCGACCTGCTCTCCCCCGAGCGCGAGCGGCGCCTGGCCGACACGCTCGCCGCGTGCCTCGGTCCGGACCCCGGCGCGCGCCGGCGGGCGGCGGACGAGGTCCGCTCGTGGGGCCGCTACGCCGAGCCGTTCCTGCGGCGCGCCGCGCTGCTCGGAGTCGCGCCGCCGGCGCTCGCGACGGCGCGCGCGCTCGTCGAGGGGTAGGCCGGGCGACCCGTCAGAACCCGGCGAACGCCCGCAGCTCGGACTCGTGCGCGGCGAGCGCGCCGGTGAGCGCCTCGACGTGCCGCGGGTGCAGCCGGCCGGCGGCGAGTGCCTGCTTCAGCTCGCCGTGGGCGTCGCGCACGGGCTGGGACGATCCGTCGACGACGAAGGCGACGACGAGCCCGGCCTCGATCAGGAGCTTCTGGGAGTCCTCGCGCCGATCGGGGTCGATCGGGAACTCCAGGATCTCGGCGAGGCTGCGCAGTCCGCCGCGAGCGCGCAGGTTGTCGAGCGACCAGTCGCGCGCCCAGAAGGCGTTCCCCTCGGGGCCGACCGAGTCGTCGCGGAAGTAGCGCTCCGCGTACACCGCGCCCCCGTGGCGCAGCCACGCGGGGAGCTGCTTCTCCGCCAGATACGCCTCGTAGTGGCCTCCGCCCGGTCCATCGGCGAGCGCCTTGCGCACGGCCTTCGGGCTCGGGTCGAGCGCGTCGACGTACGAGAGGCCGGCCGCCAGGCGCGCGGCGTGAACGCCGTAGAGGTCGCCGTGGGGCGCCAGCGCGTCCCAGTAGCCGACGCCCATGCCGCGGAACTCGAGGCTGCCCGCGACGTGCTCGAACCAGCTCTCCGCGAAGAACGCGCTAGGGACGACGTGCAGCCGTCCGGCGTGCGTCGCGCTGCGCCGCCCGTCGGGGTCCCCGGCGGCGAGCCGATCGTACTGCTCCTCGTCGCGCAGGAGCGCCACGCGCAGCGGGAGCACCGGCTCGGTGCCGAAGACGCGCCGCATGTCCTCGATGGCGCGCCGCATCTCGCGCGCGGCGCGCAGCGCGACCGCGCGATCGGTCGTCGAGTGCAGCAGCACCTCGGCAGTCGGGATGCGCCACATCGTGTCGATCCTCGCGCGCCGCCGCTCGGCGCTCTCGAGGTCGAGCCACTGTCCGTCGACGCGCCAGAGGCCAGCGTCCACGCGCGCCGCGTCCTCGGGCGGGATCCACGCGAGGTCCTGCAGCACCCAGCCGTCGGCCAGCCGCTGGCGGTCGGAGGCCGAGAGCCACACGCCCGTCTCGAGGTCCTTCACCCAGCCCTTGGTGTAGTGCGCGCGCTCGTCCGGGTGCATCCAGAGCGACTTGTACTGGACGCGGCCCTTCGCCCGCGCGACGTCCCCGTCCTGGCTGCGCAGGAACCGCTCGAGCGCCTCCGGCGAGGTGAACCACTGCTCTGCGGCGCGGCGGTGCCCGAGCGCGGCGCGCGCGGGCTCGTGATCGGGCGCGATGCGCAGGAGCTCGTGCAGAGCGCCCCGGCCTCCGAGCTCGCGACCCGTGGACGCGCACCACTCATGCAGCTCCCAGAGCCGTTCGACGTCGCCCGCCGCCGCCGCGCGCCGCTCGTCGAGCTCGGCGTCCCGCGCCGGTCCGCCGGCGAGCGTCCTCGGCGGCGCCGCGCCCGTCATGTCGAAGACCGCCTCGGCCACGTACGCGCACGCCGGGTCGCTCGTTCCCTCGTCCATCATCTCCAGCGCGTCGGGCAGGCTGCGCGCGACGACGACGGTGTTCTCGATCTCGTTGCAGAACACGTGGATCGGGCGATCGAGGTCGACGAGCTCGTCGTGCAGGTAGAGCGTCGCCTGCGTCACCCCGTGCCCCTGGATGCGGATCGTGTTCGCCTCGCGCTCGAGCGTCGCGGTCGCAGTCGCATCGGGCGCGGACGGCGCCACGCGCAGCCAGTAGGCGCGCGTCGGGAACGGGTCGCCGGGGACGACGGTCACGCGGCTGGGGGACGTGCGGCGCGGATGCGCCTGGATCCACTCCCACACGTCCTCTTCGTCGCCGGTCAGGTCGACGAGACTGTCGAAACCCGCTTCGCGCGCGGCGGCCTCGAACGCGCGCGCCTTGGGGCCGCCGCCGGCGAAGTAGGTCGGCAGGTTGCCGAAGTTGTCGGGGGAGCGGTCCGATGCGTCCCCGCCCCGCCCCACGACTCCCGCGAAGCGCTGCGGGCCGTACTCGCCCGCCGCGAGCGCGGCCGGCACGCCCTTGCCGTGTCCGACGACGTACACGCGGTCGAAGTCGACGGCGAAGCGCTGGCTGGCGACGCGCAGCGCCGTCAGCACGTGGCTCAACCCGCCCGGCCGGCCGTTCACCGTGACCCGATCCCAGGCCTCCTGGTCCGCGGGCATCGCGGGACAGACGAGCAGCGCCTCGTCCTCGATCGCGCGCAGCGTCCAGTGCAGGCGGATGTGCTCGGGCGGGCCTTCGCCCGCGTCGGGGATCGCGACGATCAAGGGGTACGCCCGGGCGGGGTCGTACGCCTTGGGGATCCGGTAGGCGAGCTCCAACCCGGCCGCCCCGAAGCTGCCTCCGCGCAACGCCTCCGTGGCGACCTTGCCCTTCTTCGCCCCCTCCTCGCCGTACCCGCGCGCCAGCCAGAACGCGCGGCAGAGCTCGGAGGTGAAGCGCAGCGGATGCCCACCCCCCGCCGCCTCGCTCAGGTCGAGCAGCGCGCGCTCGATCGCGGCGCGCGCCTCGTCCACGCCGAGCCCCGAAGCGCGCGCCTCCGCGTACGCCGCGAGGCTCCCCGCGAGCGGGGCCAGGGCCTCGTCGTCCAGGCGGCGATCGGAAGCTCCTCCCGCGGCCCAGAGCCAGGGGAGAGCGAGCGGGACGAGCGAGGCCAGCGATGAACAGGCGCGGTGTCGGGGCATGGCGAGAGGCGCGCGGCCGGGCTCGGTAGCCGCCGGCGCGCGGCAGGTCACAGGGGAAAAGCGCGGCCGCGCCCGCCCGCCGCTCCCGGGCCTCAGGGTTCCCGGGGCTCGGGCTCCTCGTCGAGGTCCTTCGAGATCCAGCTGAAGAAGATCATCGCGGTGTAGCGGTCGTACTTCGCCTCCCCCGATCCGCCGGCGACCCATCCGCTCAGGACGTCCGAGTCGCCGTCGAACTCGTACCACTCGAGCTCGACCGTCCCGCGGTTCTTGACGTGCGCGTAGAAGGAGATCGCCGGGACGGGGACGCCGAGGAAGTTGAACGCCGGCGTCCCCACGAAGTTCTCGTTGCGGTCGACCGCGAGGACCGGCGCCACGACGAGGAGCCGTACGTCGGGGTAATCTCCCTCGCCGACGACGTGCACGCCGCGGGTCTCGAGCCACGTGCGGACGTAGGCCTCGGCGAACTCGTCGTACTCCGGGGACATCGACGCGAGCTCGAGCGAGGCGCGCTTGCCGGCCCAGCGGCTGGCGTCGACCGCCAGCGTCGCGCGCTCGAGGGCCCGGGCGAAGAGCCGCTGCTCCATCAGGGAGTGCTCGGACTCCGACATGCGCATCGAGGAGCAGCCCCCGAGGAGGAGGAGCGCGCCGGCCCCCGTCCAGCGCGAGACGCGGCTCATGGGTTCGACCATCGGCGCCGATCCTACCGGACGAACCGCGGGCGGTGCACCATGTAGCCGTTCGCACCGGCCGACTCGAGGAGGGCCCGTTTGATTCTCCCCCTGGGCGATGCCCCGAACCCGCGCGGCACGCCGATCGTCAACTACGCGCTGATCGCGGCCAACGTCGCCGTCTTCCTCTTCGTGACGCTGCCCCTCTCGGGCGCGCCCGCGGACACCGGCGACCCCGCGTTCCAGGCGTACGTCGACTTCGTGCGGCAGCACGTCGGCCGGGCCGTGCCGCTGCGCGAGCTGCTCGCGAGCGTGTCGGCCTACGACCTCTTCGTCTTCGAGCACGGCTTTCGACCGGCCGCGCCCTCGCTCGCGGCCCTGTTCACCTCCATGTTCCTGCACGGGGGGCTCCTGCACCTGGCGGGCAACATGCTCTTCCTGTGGATCTACGGGGACAACGTCGAGCACCGGCTGGGGCGGCTGGGCTACCTCGCGGCGTACCTGGGCAGCGGCGTCGCCGCGACGCTCGTCCACGCCGCCTTCGCCCTCGACTCGCCGACCCCCATGGTCGGCGCCTCGGGCGCGATCTCGGGCGCGCTCGGCTTCTACTACCTCTTCTTCCCGCACAACACCGTGCGGCTGTTCGTCGTCCTGTTCCCGTTCCTGGTGGACGTGATCACGGTGCCGGCGCGCCTGGTGCTGGGCTTCTACCTCCTGATCGACAACCTGCTCCCGCTCATCGTGAGCCGCGGGCTCGGCGGAGCGGGGGTGGCGCACGGCGCGCACATCGGCGGCTTCGTGGCGGGCCTCGGCGCCGCCTGGCTCGTCGACCGCCGCGAGCGCGTGCGGGTTCCACGCGAGTTCCGCGCCGAGGCGCGCGCGCGCGCCGCAGCGAGCGCAGCGGCGAGCGCCGGCGTCCAGGACGTCACGCGGCTCGTGCGCGAGGAGCGCTTCGCGGAGGCGGCCCGGCTCTACTTCGGCGGCGACCCGCGCGTCGAGCGCGAGCTCCCGCCCTCCCACGCCCTCGCGCTCGCGCGCTGGCTCGCCGAGAACGGGCACCCGACCGCCGCCCTGTCGATGTTCCGGCGCGTGCTCCAGGGCCGGCCCGGCGCGCCGCTCGCGGCGCAGGCGCACCTGGGGGCGGGCCTCGTCCAGCTCCGCTCGCTCGGCCGACTGGCGTCGGCGTGGCAGCACTTCCTCGACGCGATCGAGCTCGACCCGCAAGGGGCGTCGGCGGCGACGGCGAGAAGGGGCCTCCAGGCGATCGAGGCGCTGCAGAAGCTCCATGTGGGGCGGCGCTCAGGGTAGAGACGGCTAGACTGGCGCGCGGCGTGCGGACCGCGGGCAGCACGACCAAAAGGGTGTCTGTCATGACCGCGCGTCGCTTCCCCGTCCGACCCGACCTCGACCAGCTGCGCGACCAGGCGAAGGACCTGCTGCGCGCCCTCCGGCGCGGCGATCCGGCGGCGGCGGCCGAGCTGCGGGCGCACCACCCCGATGGGATCGAGCCGGGGCTGGCGCCCGGAACGGCCAGCCTCGCCGACGCGCAGATGGCGCTCGCCCGCAGCTACGGCCTCGCGACCTGGCCGCGCCTCGTGCTCGCGTGCCGGATGACCGACGCGATCTGGCGCGACGACGCAGAGGCCGTGCGCGAGCTGATCGCGGCGCACCCGCGGCTCCTGCACGAGGACGCGCGCGGCGTGCAGGGCAACTGGGGACCGCCGATGTCGTACGCCGCGAACCTCGGCCGCGAGCGCATCGTCGCGATGCTGCGCGACCTCGGCGCCGAGGACCTGCAGCACGCGTTCGACCGGGCGTGCCTGCAGGGCGAGATCGCCACGGCGCGGCAGCTCTTCGCGCTGGGCGCGCGCCCCGCGCTCGATTCCGTGATGGGCCCGGCGGAGACGCAGAACGGCGCGGGCCTGGCGCTGCTGCTCGAGCTCGGGGCCGCGATCGGCGACGAGCACGAGGACCGCCTGGCGCCCGTCGCGCTCGCCCTCGAGACCTACTGCCGCGATCCCGCGGGCAAGCACCGCTGCCTGGAGCTCTTCGCCGAGCACGGCATCGAGCTGCCGGACACGCCGCCGGTGGCGCTGCACCGCGGTCGGATCGACCTGCTCGAGGAGCACCTGCGCCGCGACCCCGGGCTCCTCGCCCGGACGTTCCCGCACGGCGCGATCTACCCGCCCGAGCTGGGCTGCCACGCCGACCAGTCGCTGGCGCTGCACGGGACGCCGCTCGACGGCACGACGCTGCTGCACATGTGCGTCGACTACGACGAGCTCGAGATCGCGCGCTGGCTCTTGAGCCGCGGCGCCGACGTCGACGCGCAGGCCGATGTCGACCCCGAGGGCTTCGGCGGGCACACGCCGCTCTTCGCGTGCGTGGTGTCGCAGCCCTTCCGCGTCGGGCTGCGCGAGGACGACGCCTTCGCGCGCCTGCTCCTCGACCACGGCGCCGATCCGAACGCGCGCGCGTCGCTGAAGAAGCGCCTGCGGTTCGTCGCCGACGAGACGCTGCACGAGTACCGCGGCGTCACGCCGCTGGCCTGGGGCGAGCGGTTCCACGACCAGGCCTGGGTCAGCCGACCCGCGATGCGGCTCGTCGCCGAGCGCGGTGGGCGCGGTTGAGCTCTTCTCCCGGGCTCTGGTTTCCTCGGGCGTGCTACCGCTGGCCCGGCGCCTTCAGCGTCACGCGCGCGAGCTCGATCCCGCGCCACTCCTCGGCGCCCTCCACGATCTCGATGAGCTGGTCTCCCGCGACGTCCGTGAACACCTGCGTGCGGCCGGTGGTGGGCCAGAAGATCTCGAGGCGCTCGACCTTCTGCGCGGCGCCGAGCCCGAGGTGCTGGCGCAGGGGGTTCGCCCCGAAGCTGCCGCCGCTGTTCACGTGGCGGTAGATCGAGCGCTCGCCGCCCTCTTCCGCGACGCGGGCGTGGATGCGCGCACCGATCGCGGAGCGGTTCGACTCGCTGCCGACCAGGCGCACGCCGAGCCAGTGGTTCCCGAAGCCCGGGTTCTCGTAGAGCGCGTCGTTGTACGCGTCCACCGGGTACGCGCCGCCCATCTGCTCGAACACGTCGAGGTCGCCGTCGCCGTCCAGGTCGGCGAACGCGACGGCGTGCCCTTTTTGAAGGTGCCCGAAGCCGCCGGGGATCGTGACGTCGTCGAACCCGCTCCCGCCGCGGTTCCGGAACATCAGGTTCGGCATGAGGCTCGCGATGTTGGGGTCGCCCGTCCCGAGGTAGAAGTCGAGGGGGCCGTCGTTGTCGAGGTCGCCGAAGTTCGAGCCCATCGGCAGCATCGGGTAGAGCAGGCCCTGCGCCGCGGTGACGTCGGCGAAGCCGCCGTGGCCGTCGTTGCGGTAGAGCTTGGTTGGCTCGTATTCGGGCGGCTCGCCGCGGTAGTGGCTGGTGACGTCGGCCACGCGGGCGGCGTAGCTGCTGACGAAGATGTCGAGGTCGCCGTCGTCGTCGAAGTCCCAGAACCAGCAGGGGAAGCTGTCCCGTGGCTCCATCACCCCCAGCTCGGACGCGACGTCGGTGAAGGTCCCATCGCCCTCGTTCCTGTACAGCCGGTTCACGCCGCCGAAGTTGGAGACGTACAGGTCGGGATACCGGTCGCCGTCGTAGTCGCCCCAGGCGACCGCCTTGGTGTAGCCGCGCTGGTCGACGCCCGCCGACCGGGCGACGTCCTCGAAGCTGCCGCCGGCGTTCCGGAACAGCTGCAGGGGCGCGTCCATGTCCGGCGAGGCCTCGTTGCCGATCGCCAGGTCGAGGTCGCCGTCGTTGTCGTAGTCCGCCCAGGCGGCGGTCTGCGTCGGGTAGTGCACGGCGCCGAGCCCCGCGTCGAAGGTGACGTCCCTGAAGCGTCCCCCGCCCTCGTTGCGCACGAGCGAGTTCGGATGCCGTCCCTTGGAGAAGAACCACGCCCCGCGCAGGATCAGGAAGTCGAGGTCGCCGTCGTCGTCGTAATCGGCCTGGACGAGGTTGAGCCCGCCGAGGAGCCCGGTGAGCCCCGACTCCTTCGTCCTGTCGCTGAACGAGCCGTCGCCGTCGTTGCGGAAGTAGCGCATCTGCCCGGACGTGTCCCAGGTCGAGGTGACGACGTCCAGGTCGTCGTCGCCGTCGAAGTCGTCGATGACCACCCCGCCGGCCATCCCGATCGTGTCCAGCCCGATCTTGGGCGCGACGTTCGGGAAGTGCGGGAAGTCGACCTTCGGCTCGACGGCCGACGTGGGGATCCGATGCGCCTCGGGGACCTCGTCCGGATACTCATCGAGCGTCATGTACGCGACGTTCATCAACCAGACGGCGGCGCGGTGGAAGAAGTCGTGGGGCTGAGTGGCGTCGATGACCTCCTGGAAGTAGCGGATCGCCTGGCGCGAGCCCTCCTGCTCCGTGTGCAGCGCCCCGCCGCGCAGCGGCAGGATGCAGCTCTCCGGCGTGTTGCGCTTGCAGCAGTTCTCCGTCTCGCCGAGCCGCGTGTAGGCGACGCCGAGCTCGAACGTCGCCTTCACGGCCTCGGCCGGGCTCGCGGCGTGCGCGAGCTCGTACGCGCGCAACAGGTTCTCGATCGACTCGCGCACGAAGCCCAGGCGCAGCTCGTTCCCTCCGAGCGTGAAGTGCAGCTGGAAGCGCGTCCGGTCGTCCACCTGCGCATCGGGCTGCGCCAGGCGCGCGCGCAGATCTTGCACCCGCTCGAGGCCGAAGTAGGGGTTGTCGAGCGGCGCGCTCTCCGCGATCCGGCGCAGGAGGTCGACCATCCTCGCGTGGCTGCCGGCCGGCCCGGACTCCGCGACGGGAGTCGCTCGCGCGCCCTCCTGCGCCCGGCGCACCTTGTCGAGGTTGTCGCGGATCTCCAGCGTCGAGGCATGGTCCGGGCCGAGCTGGCTCTCGTACACGCGCAAGGCGCGTTCGAACACCTCTTCGGCCTCCTCGAACCGTCTCGAGCCGACCAGGACCCCACCGAGGTTGCGCTCGGTGGTCGCGACGTAGAGCGCCCGCTCGGTGCCCGGATGCCGCTCGAAGACGGCGAGCGCCTCGCGCACCATCTCCTCCCCCTCGTCGAATCGGCCCTGATCGCCGCACGTCGCGCCGAGCTGGCTCAGCGACGTCGCGGCCTGGACCGAGTCCCGCCCGTGCAAGGCCGTGTTGATGCGCAGCGCCTCGCGGTAGGCACGCTCGGCCTGCACGTACGCCCGCAGCTTGCGGTGCGCGGTGCCCAGGCTCTGGTAGGCCGCGGCGGTCGGCTCGCCGTCGCCAGCGAGCTCGGCGTAGCTCGCCGCGGCCCTGGCGTAGTGCTTGGTCGCATCGAACCAGCGCGACCGCTGGTCCATCAGGGTCCCGAGCGCCATCAGCCGATCGGCGACCTCACGGCTCTTTGGCCCGTAGCAGATCTCGCAGATCCTGAGCGCCTCCTCGAGCTGCGCACCTGCCTCGTCCACGCGGCCGAGGGCGCGGGCGCGGCCCGCCAGCTCGACCGCGAAGATCGCGAGCGCCGGATGATCGGCGTCCGTCTCCGCGCGGTAGCGCTGGGTTTCCCGGCGCAGCAGGGCCTCCGCGGCGGCCGGTCCCTGGAGCGCGGCGACGATCTTCGAGCGCGTCACGATGCCCTGGACGAGGTGCGGGTGGTCGTATCCGCCGAGCTCGCGTGCGCGCTCGACCCACTGCTCGGCCAGCGGCAGGGCCTCGGCGAGGCGCGCGGCGGACGCGAGGCCGGACGTGCGCGCCGCGAGCTCGTCGAGCTCGCTCCGCGCCTCCGGCGCGAGCTCGACGCTCGGCCGCGGGGGCCGCACGCGGCCCGGGGAGGAGCTCTGCGGCTCCTCGCCCGCCGGCGCTCCGGGGGCGAGCGCCGCCGCTCCGACCGCGCTGCCGCTGCCTTCCTCGAGCGCGTGCACGCGATCGACCGCGAGCCCGCGCCACTGTTCGACGAGACCGCTCGGCCACTCGATGACGACGTCCGCTCCGAGCGCGCCGGAGAGCCCCGGGACCATCGGTCCGAGGCCGAAGTGCGCGCGCACGTCGCTGCTCGAGGCGTAGCTGTAGTGCGGCGTCACCTGACGCCGGCCGCGCCGCTCGCCGGCGGTCACGCTCACGACCGCGCCGATGCCGTCGCGGTTGCTCTCCGTGCCGACGGCGTCGATGCGGATCCAGTGGTTGCCGGCGGCCGGGCTGTCGTTGCGCAGGAGCTGCGCTGGCCCGCGGTTGTTGCAGACGAGGATGTCGACGTCGCCGTCCTCGTCGTAGTCGCCGAAGACCGCCCCGCGGCTCATCTCGACGAGCGCCAGCCCAGGACCCGCCGCGTCGGTGACGTCGGTGCAGCGGCCGTCCGCGCCGAAGCGCAAGAGGAGGTTGCGCTCGGCGTAGAGGTGGTCGGGGCGGGCGAGCGTCGGCTTGCGCAGCACCGCGCCGCTGGCGATGAAGATCTCCGGCGTGCCGTCGTTCTCGGCGTCGAGGAGGCCGACGCCGAAGCTCGTCTCCTCGACGCCGAAGGCCGCGAAGCGCGCGATCGCCGTCGCGTCGACGAAGGAGCCGCCCTCGTTGCGGTAGAAGGTGTTCGTCTCGCCGAGGAAGTGCGTCACGAGGATGTCGAAGTCGCCGTCCACGTCGAGGTCCTCGCACATGAGCCCCATCCCCGCCTCGGGCGTGCCGTCGCCGTTGTAGGCGCACCCGAGCTCGGTCGCCATCTCGCGGAACCGGCCGCCGCCCGCGTTGATCCACAGGAGGTTCGCCTGCTTGTCGTTGGCCACGTACACGTCGATCCGCCCGTCGCCGTCGAAGTCGGCGGCGACGACGCCCAGGCCGTAGCCGGCCTGACCGCCGATCCCGGCCTCCTCCGTCGCGTCGGCGAAGGTCCCGTCGCCGCGGTTCCTGTAGAGCCGGTCCTGGGCCGGCGGGTAGTTCATCGGGTGGCAGTAGTCGCGCCGGCCCTCCCGGTCGAAGCAGGGGATCTCGATCTCGGGCGTCCACGGCACGTACACGGCGACGTACAGGTCGAGCAGGCCGTCGTCGTCGTAGTCGAGGAAGGCCGCGCTGCTCGAGCAGCCCGCCTCGCCCAGCCCCGCGTGCTCGGTGACGTCGCGGAACCGGCCGCTCCCGTCGTTCTCGAGCAGCACGTCGGGGCCGACGTTCGTGAGGTAGAGATCGGTGTCGCCGTCGTTGTCGTAGTCCGCCGCGGCACAGCCGATGCCGTACGCGGTGTCGCCCGCGCCCGAGGCCTGCGTGTCGTCCCGGAAGCGCCCGCCCTCGTTGCGGAAGAAGCGGTTCGGCGCGGGCTCTCCGAGCTCGGTCCGGTAGATGCGCCCGCCCTGCACGAGGTAGGCGTCGAGGTCGCCGTCGCCGTCCGCGTCGAACAGCGCGCCTCCCGGGCCCATCACCTCCACGATGGTGAACGCGCCCTCGGAGGCCTCGTGCTCGAAGACGAGGCCCACCTCCGACGCCACCTCGGTGAAGACGACGCCGGGGCGGGACTGCGCCGGCGGCGGGCTCTCCGCGCAGGCCGCCAGGACCAGCGGCGCGAGGAGGGGCGGGCGAGGGAGTCGCATCGGAGGACCGCGGTTCTCGGGCTCGCAGAGCCGTTCGAGAGAGAGGGAGAGAAGGGCGGTAGGATACCCAAGTTTTCTCGAGGATGAGCGAACCGCCGCGGCTCGTGCGACATCCAAGCACCGGGGCCTGGCGCCCGTTCCCCCGGACAGCGAGAGGAGGAGCCATGAGAACTAGCCACGTCCGCGTCTGGCCGCTCGTTTGCGGAGGGCTCGTCACCGGCGTCGCGGCGCAGCACGTCAAGCAAGCGGCCCCGATCCGGGGTCCGATCAGGGACGCCGGGGTCTACCACGTGGCCTCGGGGACCTGGACGCGCGACGATCGCGCCGCGCGCGGAATCGCTCCGCGAGTCTGCTTCAACGACGACGCGAGCTCGGGTCTCTTCGGCGTCATGCCGAGCTCCGAGACGTGGTTCGGCACGGGGCGTCTTCCCGGGACCTCCGATCCGTCGCTGCCCAACGTCTCCACCGACGTGTACTGGATCGACGGGTTCCAGATCGGCTACTGCAACTCGGAGGGTCCGGCCGGGGTCGCGATCACGCTCAGCGCGTACGAGAAGCTGCTGAGCTGCGTCGATCCGCTGGGCCAGCCGCTCGCCGTCCAAGCCACGCTCGGCGGGCTCCCCGGGAGCTCGGCGCCCGGCGTCCAGGCGTGCTGGATCGTCACCATCGACCTCGCCGGGACGACCCTCGTGACCCCCATCGCCGGCGAAGGGGGCGACGAATACGACGGCGTGCTCGACGAGGACACCGGCGGGATCGGCTTCTCGTTCGTCTCGACCGCCGGAGGCTACGCCGGCCCGATCCTGGCCGGCGACCCGCGCAACTTCCCGTACGGCGACGGGACCTACTACCAGAACCCGACGGCTCCGGGCAGCGGGCTCGGAATCCAGGACCAGTTCTACTTGCTCGACAGCACGGGCGCGCTCGCCAACGGCTGCTACTGGTTCGGCGGCTACTTCCAGGGCCACCCCTTCGCCAGCTCCTGGCTCAGGCTCTTCGCCGAGCAGGAGGACCAACCCTGCCTCTCGGTCTGCCAGTCGAACCCGAGCTCCGCGGGCGCGGGGGCCCGGATCGAGCTCGGCGCAATCGCGTCCGGCAGCTGGACCTTCGTCGCCGCGCCGGTGCCCGACCAGCCCGGGATCTTCTTCCACGGCCCGAGCTCGATCCGCGTCCCGTTCGGCGACGGGTACCTGTGCGCGGGAGGCGGCATCGTCCGTCTCCTTCCACCGGTCGTCGCGGTCGGACATGTCGCGGAGGTCAGCGTCGACATCACCGGCCTCTCCGGCATGCGCTACTTCCAGTACTGGTTCCGCGACCCGGCGGGCGGGGGCGCCTCCTTCAACACCTCCGACGCGATCTGCTGCGAGTTCGGCGGATGAGCCGGCTCGGCTGGCCGCCGGTCCTCCGAGGTGCTCTCATGCGGGGATGCGTGGCCGGAAACACCCCGGTCTGGGCTGGGCGCCGGTCGCGGTCCTCTTCTGCGCGCTCGTCGTCCCGCGCGTGCTCGAGTGGGGCATGTTCCACGACGGGCTCGTCTACGCCTCGGTCAGCCGCAACCTGGCGGCGGGCATCGGGACGCTGTGGGCGCCGTCCTACACACAGACGGTCGAGCCGATCTTCCGCGAGCACCCGCCGCTCGCGTTCGCGCTGCAGTCGCTCTCCTTCCGCGTCCTCGGCGGCGGCTTCTTCGTAGAGAAGCTGCACGGCGCGCTCCTCATGCTCGCGAGCCTCGCGCTCGTCGCCGCCATCTGGAGCGAGCTCGCAGCCGGGTGCGCCGGCCGCTGGATCCCGGTGCTGCTGCTCCTCGCGATGGAGCAGTGGAGCTGGGCGCTCGCGAACAACCTGCTCGAGACGATCGTGACGCCGCTGTGCCTCGGGGCGTGCTACGCGGCGATCCGGCTCGTGCGCGGCGGCCGCGCCTGGGCCGCGCCGCTCGCGCTCGGCGTCCTGCTCGGTTTCCTCGCGAAGGGACCGGTGGCGCTCTTCCCGCTCGCCGCGCCGCTCTTGCTTTCGCCGCTCGAGCCCGGCGCGCCTCGCACGCTGCGCGGAGCGCGCACCCTGACGCTGTGCGCCGCCGCCGGCGCGCTGGTCCTCGCAGGCCTCGGCGCCCTCGCGCTCTGGCCGGCCGCGCGCCAGAGCCTGAGCGGGTACCTGGGCCAGCAGGTGCTCCCGGTCCTCGCCGGCGAGCGCGGGTACGTCGTGCGCGCGGCTGGCCGGCTGTTCTTGGCCCTCGAGCTCGCCCGGGTGCTCGCGCCGATCGCCCTGGTCGCCGCGCTCGTGCGCTGGTCCCAGCGCCGATCGGGCCTGCCGGCGCGCCACGACCGCGCGGCGCTGGCGATGCTGCTCGTCGGCCTCTCGGGGAGCCTGCCGCTCTCCGTCAGCCAGAAGCAGATGAGCTACTACCTGCTGCCGTCCCTGCCCTTCTTCGCGCTCGGCTTCGGGCTCCTCGTCGCGCCGCGCCACGAGCACGCCGCGCCGCCGCAGTGGCTCTGGGGCATGGGCTGGGCGCTCGCCGCGACCGTCTCGGGGGTCTTCATCGCGCTCTCGATCGCGCGCGCCGGCGAGCCCTACCGCGACCACGAGTACGCCGCCCTGATCGCGGGCCTCGAGGACCTCTCCGTCGTCCCCGCCGATCGCGTGCGCATCGGCGTCGATCGCGAGCTCTGGCGGGACTGGGCCCTGCACGCGTACCTGCAGCGCTTCCTCTGCGCCAGCCTGACCGTGGAGGGCGAACCCGCGATCCGGCTCTCGCGGACGGCCGAGAGCGCCCCCGGGTACGCGCTCGCCGGGCGCTTCGAGCCCTTCTGCGTGCACCTCGCGCGCGAGTAGGAACAGTCGGGAGTCCCGCGGGACCAGCAGGAGTCCGGACTCGAGATCGTCCGCTTCTGATCCGCGGGTTCGGGGTAGCCTGGCCCCGGATGGATGGACTGGCGGGATCGGTCTGGCTCGCGGCCTGGGCGGCGCTGCCCCAGGCGCTCCCCGAGCGCTTCGGCGAGGAGGTCCGCCCGGTCCTCGCGCGGCACTGCTTCGCCTGCCACGGCGACGAGAAGCAGAAGAGCGGTCTGAACCTCGAGGCGCTCGCCCGGCCCCTCGCCGCCATGCAGGTCTGGGAAGATGTGCGCGAGCGCCTTTCCGCCGGCGAGATGCCGCCCGAATCACCGGGGGAGCGCCCGCGGCCGAGCGCGGGAGAGCTCGACGCGGTCCTTTCCTGGATCGAGGCGGCGCTCGCGCGCGAGGCCGCGGCGCCCGCCGATCCGGGGCGCACGACGCTGCGGCGCCTCAACCGCTTCGAGTACCAGAACACGATCCGCGACCTGCTCGGCCTCGAGGTCGACGCCGAGGAGCTGTTCCCGCCCGACGACGTTGGCGAGGGCTTCGACAACGACGGCGACGTGCTCTCGGTCTCGCCGCTCTTCTTCGAGCGCAGCCTCACGGCTGCCGAGGAGATCGCCGGGCGCGCGGTGCTCGTCTGGGACCCGGCGAACCCGCCCGCGCGGCGCGCCCCGGCGGAGGAGCTCGCGGGCCCGCGCGAGGTCCCGCTGCACGAGGGCGCGCGGGCCCTCTACTCGGAGGGCGAGGTGCGCGCGCGTTTCGACGTGCCGTGCGCGGGCGAGTACCTGTTGCGCGCACGCGCCTACGCCCACCAGGCCGGGCCCGAGCGCGCGCGCATGGAGCTGCGCGCCGGCGGCAAGGGCGTCGGCGAGGTCGAGGTGGCCGCGACGCGCGAGGCCCCGGAGACCTACGCGGTGCGCGCGCGCCTTTCGGCCGGCGAGCACTCGGTCGGCGCGGCATTCGTCAACGACTACTACCAGCCCGACGACCCCGACCCCGAGAAGCGCGACCGCAACCTGTACGTCGAGCTCGTCGAGCTCGTCGGCCCGCTCGACGTCCCGCTGCGCACGCCGTTCCAGGAGCGCCTGATGGCGCGGGGCGCGGACCCGCACGAGCTCGCGCGGGAGCTCGCCGAGCGGGCGTGGCGCAGGCCCGTCAGCGACGCGGAGGTCGCTCGCTCGCTCTCGCTCACGAGCGCGGACGACGCCCTCGACCGCAGGCTGCAGCGTGCGCTCGTCGCGATCCTCGCCTCGCCGCACTTCCTCTACCGCGTCGAGCTGCACCCCGCCCCGGACGACCCAGCGACCGTCGCGCCGCTCGACGACTGGGCGCTCGCCGCGCGCCTCTCCTACTTCCTGTGGAGCAGCATGCCCGACGCCGAGCTCTTCGAGCTCGCCCGCGCGGGGCGGCTCGCGGACGAGCGCGTGCTCGCCGGCCAGGTGCGCCGCATGCTGCGCGACGCCCGCGCGAGCGCGCTCGTGACGGGCTTCGCGGACCAGTGGCTGCAGCTACGCCGTCTGGAGTCGGTCGCGCCCGATCCCGAGCGCTACCCGGCGTTCGACGCCGAGCTGCGCGCGGCGATGCGCGCGGAGACCGAGATGCTCTTCGATGCCGTCCTGCGCGAGGAGCGCAGCGTCTTCGAGCTCGTCGACCCGGGCTTCACGTTCGTCAACGAGCGCCTCGCCGCGCACTACGGGATCGAGGGCGTCGAAGGGGCGCGCATGCGGCGCGTGCCGCTCTCGGGCGCGGACCGCGGCGGGCTCCTGGGGCAGGCCTCGATCCTGACGCTGACGAGCAACCCGACGCGCACGTCGCCGGTGAAGCGCGGCAAGTGGGTGCTCGAGGTGCTCCTCGACTCGCCGCCGGATCCGCCGCCGGCCGGCGTCGCCGTGCTCGACGAGAGCAGCGAGGCCGCTTCGGCGGGCTCGCTGCGCGCGCGCCTCGAGCGGCACCGCGCCGACCCCGCCTGCGCGACCTGCCACGCGAAGATGGACGCGCTGGGCTTCGCGCTCGAGCACTTCGACGCCGTCGGCGCGTGGCGCGCGCGCGACGGCGAGTTCCCCGTCGACGCGAGCGCCGCGCTTCCTGGAGGAGAGATCGTCCACGGCCTCGCGGGCCTGCGACGCTACCTCGCGGGGAGCGACGAGCTCCTGGTCGCGCTCACGCGGCGGCTCATGACCTACGCGCTCGGCCGCGGGCTGGGGCGCGGCGACCGCCCGGCCGTCGAGCGCATCCTGCGCGCGCTGCGCGAGGGCGATACGGACGGGCGCGGGCCGACCCTCTCGGCTATCGTGCTGGAGATCGTCCTCTCGGACGCCTTCCGCAAGGTCCGCGGGGAGCGGGCCTCGTGATGCCGACATCCTTCCGAGTCCTCTCCAGGCGCGCCGTGCTGCGCGGCATCGGCGCCGGCCTGGCCCTGCCGTGGCTCGAGAGCCTGGCCCGCGCGGCCCGCGGGGCCGCGCCCGCGCCGCTCCGGATGGCGTTCTTCTACGCGCCCAACGGCATCGTCATGGAGCACTGGACGCCGGCGCAGGAGGGCGCGGGCTTCGAGCTGCCGTACACGCTCGCGCCGCTCGCGGCGCTGCAGGGCGAAGTGCTGCTCCTCTCGGGCCTCGCGCACGACAAGGCGCGGGCCAACGGCGACGGCCCGGGCGACCACGCGCGCGCGGCCGCCGCGTTCCTGACCGGGGTGCAGCCGAAGAAGACCGCGGGCGCCGATCTCCGCGCGGGGGCGTCGGTCGACCAGGTCGCGGCGCAGGCCATCGGCCACGCGACGCGGCTGCGCTCGCTCGAGCTCGGCGGCGAGGATGGCCGGCTCTCGGGCGACTGCGATTCGGGCTACGCCTGCGCGTACTCGAACACGATCTCGTGGGCGAGCGCGCACACGCCGGTCGTCAAGGAGAGCAGCCCCCAGCGGCTCTTCGACCGCGTCTTCCTCGGCGGGTACAGCCCCGAGCGGCGCCGCGCGCGGCTGCTCGACGACGCGACGCGGGCGAGCATCCTCGACTTCGTGCGCGAGGACGCGCGCCAGCTCAGGGGGCGGCTCGGCGCGACCGACCGCCGCAAGCTGGACGAGTACCTCTCCGCCGTGCGCGAGCTCGAGCGGCGGGTCGCGAGCTTCGCGCGCGGCGAGGACGTCCTCCTGCCCGAGTCCGAGCGGCCCGAGCCGCCGGCGAGCCACGCCGAGCGCCTGCGGCTGCTCTGCGACCTCGTCGTCGCCGCGTTCCGGCTCGACGCGACGCGCGTCGTGTCCTTCATGCTCGCCAACGAGGGCAGCAACCGCTCGTACCCCGACCTCGGCGCGCGCGAGGGTCACCACGAGCTCTCGCACCACGGGGGCGACGAGGAGAAGAAGCTCCGGATCCGCGAGATCGACCGCTTCCAGGTCGCGCAGCTGGCGTACTTCCTCGAGCGGCTGCGCTCCACCGAGGAGGGGGATTCGAACCTGCTCGATCGGTCGATGATCGTGTTCGGCAGCGCCATCGCCGACGGCAACCGCCACACGCACCACGACCTGCCCTTCCTCGTCGCCGGTCGCGGCGGCGGCACGCTCGCGCCCGGCCGCCACGTGCGCTACCCGGCGGACACGCCGGCGGCGAACCTGTACCTCTCGCTGCTCGACCGCGTCGGGGTCGAGCTGGAGCGCTTCGGCGACAGCACCGGACGCCTCGCCGGGCTCGACGGGTAAAACAACCGACTGGCCGGTCACACCACGCCGGCCGGCCCCATTCTGGGGGTGACATGGACACGAGCGAGCGAGCCGTCAGCGCGGAGGAGCTGCTCCCGCACCTGGGCTGGGTCCGGAAGCTGGCCCTGGGCCTGGTGGGCGACCCGCACCGCGCCGAGGACATCGCCCAGGACGCGTGGCTTGTGAGCGCGCGCCAGCCCGCGGGCCGGCTCGGTGCCCTCCTCGTCGACCAGGCGCGGCTGCGCGCGTGGTTCGCGGTGCTGACGCGGCGGCTGGCGCGCGACCTCGCGCTCTCGGAAGCCGGGCGCGCGCGGCGCGAGCGGGCGGCGTCGCGGCCGGAGGCCGGACCCTCGACCTGGGAGGTCGTCGAGCGCAACGCGCTGCAGCAACGCGTGTCGCGCGCGGTGATGCGGCTCCCCGAGCCCTACCGCTCGACGATCCTCTACCGCTACCTCGACGAGCTCGATTCGCGCGCGGTCGCCGAGCGCATGGGCGTCTCCCCGGAGGCGGTGCGCAAGCGCCTCTCGCGCGGGCTCGCGATGCTGCGCGCCAGCCTCGCCGACGTGCCGCGCCGCTCGTGGGCCTGGCTCGCCTTCCCGTTCCCGCTGCGCACCCCGATCGGAGGACTCGCGATGGTCTCCCACACGAAAGCCGTGGTCGGCACCGCGTCGGCCTGCGCCCTCGTCGGCGCGGCCGTGCTCTACACGACCGAGACCCGCGCGCTCGTCGCGCCCCCTGGCGAGCCGGCGCCCGCGCGCGAGCTCGCGCTGCTCGAGCCCGGGGCGGGGGCCACGCCGCTCGTCGGGTCCGACGACCGGGAGGCCGAGGCGCGCCGAGCCGGCGCCGGGTCGGATTCCTCGAGCGCGCGCGCGCCGCTCGCCGCGCCTGCGGAGCCGGGAGTCGCCGCGCCCGGAGTCGAAGGGGAGGCGGGCGAGACCGCCCACGGCATGCTCTCGCTGTCGTTCGGCACGGCGCAGGGGGCGAGCTGCAGCTCCTGCCACGGGACCGTGTCGGCCTCGCTCGACGGGGTCTGGCAGCTCCAGCCCGGCGGGCAGGCGTGCGCGGGCGGCCGCGAGCGCGCGAACGGCGAGCACACGGGCTTCCACCCGGACGGCAGCAAGGCCTGGGAGGGCGAGGTCTACGGCAAGCAGCGCGTCGGCTTCTGGCGCTTCTGGCACGAGAACGGCGAGCTCGCCGCCGCGGGCGAGTACGTCGCCGGCAAGCAGCACGGGGCCTGGATGTACCACCACCCGAACGGGAACGAGAAGGAGTCCGGCGAGTACCTGTACGGCGAGCGCGAAGGCAAGTGGCAGGAGCACTACGCCGACGGGACCCTGCGGCGCGAGGGGGTCTGGCGCAACGGCAAGGAGGACGGCGTCGTGCGCACGTGGTACCCCGACGGGAAGCCCGCGTCCGAGCTCGTCTACTACCACGGGACGCTCGACGGCGGGGCCGTGGAGTGGCACGAGAACGGCAGCGTCCGGGCGCGCGGGGAGTACGTGCACGGAAAGCGCGAAGGGCGCTGGGAGGCCTGGGACGCGACGGGCGCCATCGACCTCGAGATCGCGGGGCGCTGGGCCGGCGGGGAGCGGGTGGGGGACTGACGCTCAGTACTGCGTCAACGTCCCGTCGCGCATCGCGCGCCGCAGCGACCAGCGGAAGAACGCGGCGCCGCACGGCACCAGCAGCGCGGCGAACGCGACGAGGCCCAGCACCGACGGGCGCAGCTCGGCGAAGGGCACGTCCGCGAGCAGGCACAGTCGCAGCCCTTCCAGCGCGGGCGTGAGCGGCGTCAGGACGGAGGCGCGCTCGAGCCACTCCGGCAGCGCGTCGACGGGGAAGTACACGCCCCCGAGCAGGAGCGAGGCGATCGAGATCAGCCCCGCCACCGGCTCGCTGCGCTTGAAGGCGATCGTCAGGCCGGCGACGAAGAGCCCGAGCCCGCCGAAGGCCGCGACCGTGAGCGCGAAGACCAGGAGCGCGGCGGGCAGGTTCCCGGTGCGCAGCGGCATGTCGAAGAAGAGCGCGCCGAAGAGCAGGATGACCAGGACCCTCAGCGACGTTCCGAGCAGCGCGTAGAGCGGGACGCACATCACGAGGGTCGGCATGCTCGTGCGCGTCGCCAGCAGGGCCTCGAGCGTTCCGATGACCTGCGCCCGACGGATGCCGCGCGACAGGTGGTACACCGAGCCTTCCAGGAAGGAGTAGAGGCCGAGGCCGACCACCACGAAGGCGAAGTAGCTGCCCTCGTAGCGGGCGAGCTTGGCCTCGACCAGGCCGCCGACGAATTCGGAGAACACGGCGACGAAGAACAGCAGCAGCACGAGCCCCGCCAGCTGGAAGAGCAGCGCGAAGCGGTACGAGAACTGCTCGAGCAGGTCCTTCTTGAGGAACGCCGCGGCCGTGCGCAGGAAGCTCACTCCCGCTCCTCGATGGGCTCGGCGGGCTCGAAGAGGTCGTCGGCGCCCAGCTGCAGCGGCTCCACGGACAGGATGCCCGCTCCGGCGGCGCGCAGCGCGTCCACGACCGCGTCGAATTCCGCGCCCCGGTCCACCCGCACCGTGTAGAGCGCGTCCGCGCCGTCGCGCTGGACGCTCGGCAGGCGCGCGAGCAGCTCGCCGGGGAGCGGGGCGCGCGTCCGCACGCGGTAGGCGGTCACCTCGGCCGGGCGCAGGACCTGGCGCTGGCTCGTGACCACCCCGTGCTCGAGGACGACGACCTGCGTGCACAGCGTGCGCACCTCGTCGAGGTCGTGCGAGGCGTATACGAGCAGCCGCCCGGGCTGCCCGGCGAAGAGCTCGCGCAGGACGGCGAGCACCTCGGCGGCGGCGCGCGGGTCGAGCGAGCGCGTGGCCTCGTCCATCAAGAGCACCTGCGGGTCGCCGAGCAGCCCGCGCGCGATCGCGAGCCGCTGGCGCAGGCCCGTCGAGAGCGAGTGGAACGCGTCGTCGCGCCGGTCGCGCAGGCCGACGAGGTCCAGGCACTCGTCGATGCGCGCGTCCCGCTCGGCGCGCGGGATCCTCTGCAGCGTGGCGAAGAAGCGCAGGTTCTCGCGCACCGAGATGCGCCAGAAGAACGAGCGCTCGTCCGAGACGACCAGGCCGATCCCCTCCCGGCCGCGCGCCCGGCGGGCCGCGAGGTCCTCCGCGCCCCAGCGCACCTGGCCGTCCGTCGGCAGCACCAGGCCCGCGAGGATCTTCAGGAATGTCGTCTTTCCCGCCCCGTTGGGGCCGACCAATCCGTAGATCTCGCCGGGACAGAGCTCCAGATCGACGCCGCAGAGGGCGGTCGTCTCCTGGCGACGCACGGGATGGCGCAGCAGCTGGAACAGGTCGGTGGTCCGCGGGTAGCGCTTGGAGAGGCCTCGGATCCGGATGGTGTCCATGGGGCGGCGCGGCCGCGCCGGGGGCGCATCGGGGGGACATTACTGCCTCGCCCGGGATCCGCAAAGCGCATCGGCCGCGCCCGCCGCGGCTCCGCGGCGGCCGGCGGCGGATTGGCGCTCAAGCAACTCCCGCTCGAGGTCGAAAGGTCGATCTGGAGCGCCACCATACGCATGCAGTCCCCCTGCCGAGCGCCGAGACGGCCTTGCATCCCCCCGCTCCTCTGCGGCCTCGCCGCGCGGACGTTCGCCTCGGCGAGCCTGCTCGGGGCGCTCTTCGCCCCCGGTTGCGCGACGCCGCGCGGGCCCGCGATGACCGACCTCGCGCACCAGATCAACGCGACGTTCCGGCCCAACAAGTCCCTGATCGCGCCGGGGGACAAGCTCGAGGTCCGCTTCGCGTACGCGGCCGAGTGGTTGCAGGAGGGCGTCACCGTCCAGGACGACGGCCGGGCCTCCTTCCTCGGCCTCGTCGACGAGCTCTACGTGGCCGGGCTGACCACCGAGCAGCTCGACGAGCGGCTTACCCAGGCGTACGAGACGGTCCTGCCCAACAACGACCTGACCATCTCGCTGACGAAGGCGGCGCCGCTGCGCATCTCGGTGATCGGGGAGGTCGGCCAGCCGGGCTTCCTCGAGATCCCCAGGGACCGGCCGCTCAGCCTCCTGGACACGATCGCGCTCGCGGGCGGCTTCCACAAGCAGTCCGCGTACCTGGGCAACGTCCTCCTGGTGCGCTGGGATCCGGAGAGCCAGAAGCGGCTCTCGTGGGTCATCGACGCGCGCCAGCGGCACTGGGGCGGCGAGACCCCGATCTACCTCCAGCCCTACGACATCGTCTACATCCCCAACACTCCGATCGACAAGGCCGGTATCATCGTCGAGAACTGGATCCGCCGGATGATCCCGTTCCCGTACCTCTTGCCGACCTCCGCATTCATCTCCAACTGAGCCGTCGGGCCCTGGCCTGGCATGGAAACGATTCCCAAGAGCGAAGACCTCGCGGGCGAGGAGTCCTCCGGCATCGACCTGAAGGAGCTCGTGCTGTTCGGGCTGGGACGCTCCTGGCTGACCATCGTGTTCCTGGCTCTCGCTGGCCTCGCCGCCGGCGTCAGCGTCGCGGCCTCCATACCGAACACGTTCACCTCGAAGGCCGCGCTGCGCCTCGCGCCCGGGCGCCGCGAGACGCTGACCGTCGAGTGGCTCGTAGGCGGGGAGCAGGACCCGTCCGCTCGACCCGGAGTGGTCGACGAGCTGATCCTGCTGCGCGATCCCGTGATCTACGAGGCGGTCGCGGAGGAGCTCACGCCCCAGCGGGTCTACGCGGTGCCCGATCCGCGGGTCCGCGACGAGCAGGACACCTCGCTCGCGATCCGCGCCTTCCACGAGCTGCAGGCGTATCTCTTCGCGCGGCGCGCGCGCAGCGTCGAGGCCAACCTGGCGAAGGGCCGCAGGGCGGCGGTCAAGGCGGCAGCGTCGAAGCTCCTCGGCTCCACGACCTTCGAGGTGCCGCGCGGCGCGATGGTCATCTCGGTCGGCCACTCGGCCGCCGACCCCGAGTCGGCGCAGCAGTTCCTCGGCGCTTTGCTGCGGGCCTTCGTCAAGCGCCACCAGGAGGTGTACACGGCGCGCCCGTACATGGAGAAGATCAACGAGGTCGTCGCCCAGGCCGAGAAGAAGCTGGAGGATTCGCGGGACGCCTTCCTCGAGCACCAGCGGAACGAGTGCGGCTTCTTCGACCTGAAGAACCAGAAGACCGACGCGCTGCGGACCGTCGAGGAGCTCCTGCGTGAGCGCGACGAGATCTTCGCGCGCGTGGTACAGCTCGAAGCCGAGGTCGAGGAGATCGACACCAGGATCGAGGGAGTGGACAAGGAGATCGAGTCGACGACCACGGCGCCGTCGCGCGGCAGCTCGGACCGCGACCGGCTCCTCGCCAAGAGGCTGGACCTCGTCATCGAGCGGGAGCTCAAGGCCAACGAGAAGCTGCCGTTCGAGCAGAAGGCCGCCGAGATCGTGCGCCTCGCGGCCGACATCGCCAAGATCGACGATCTGATCGACAAGGCCGAGGCCGAGCGGCTCGAGGAGTCCAAGGAAAGTATGCGGAACCCCGAGTACGAGCGGCTGAACGCGCTGATCATCGAGAAGACGGCGAAGATCCAGGGCGAGCTGAAGTACGCAGAGGACCTGGAAAAGCGCCTGGAACGGGCCGTGGCCCACCGCGACGACGTGATCGACTGCGAGCGGGACCACGACGACTGGGAGACGCAGGTCGCCGGCCGCGAGGCGGACCTCGAGCGCCTGCGGGAGCAGGCGAGCGACATCACGGGCCTCAACAACCTTTCGGCGGAGGGGGATTCGAACCTCAGCGTGTTCCAGGCCGCGCTCCTGCCGCTGGAGAAGGACGGTCCGAAGCGCGCCAGGATCGTCCTGATGGGCGTGGGCGCCGGCCTCGCCGCGGGCCTCGCCCTCGCCGTCCTGCGCCAGCTGCTCGACCGCCGCGTCCGCTACGCCGGATCGATCGAGCGGCGCCTGGGCGTCGTGGTCCTCGCCGTGCTGCCCGAGAAGCGCCGCTTCCGCCGCGGGCTCTCCCGCCTTTCCCGCTAGCTCATGTCGAGGGGGCACGTTCCATTGCGGATCTCGGCGCTCGACGCGGTGTGCGAGCTCGTCGCCCCGGTCACCGACGCGATCTGGACTGCGACGCGCGACGAGCCGGCGGAACGCTGCATCCTCGTCCTCGGGGCCGAGCCCGGGGTCGGCACGACGATGGTGGCGCTCGCCACCGCCATCACGCTCGTCGGCAACGTCGGCGCCGAGGTGAGCCTCGTGGAGGCCGACTTCGAGAGCCCGCGCCTGGCGAGGTACCTCGGCCTCGAGTCGGGGCCCGGCTTCTCGGACTTCCTCGCTGGGTCGGCCGATCTCGAGGAGTGCTCGATCCCCATCCCCGATTGCCTGGGGCTGACGGTCCTGCCCGGCGGCAACCCGCGCCGCCCGTCCGCCGCGGAGTTCGCGGCGCCGTGGCTGCGCTCGCTGGTCCAGGACGCCGCGGCCGAAGGGCGCTACCTCCTCCTCGACGCGCCGCCGCTGCTCGAGACGCCCCAGACGCGCGGGCTCCTCGCGCTCGCTTCGCACGCGGTCCTGGTGATGCGCGCCGGGAAGACCCGCTGGAGCACCGCCGAGCAGACCATCGAGCTGCTGCGCCACCTCGGCGTGAACCTGCTCGGGACGGTGCTCAATTGCTACAAATCCCATGCTCCGTTCGGGGTCGGCGGCTAGACTGCGCCCCTTCTTGCCCGAGATGGACTCGTCGATTTGAAGGTCGCCATCCTCGCCGGAGGCGTCGGCTCGCGCCTCTCGGAAGAGACCGTTTCGAAGCCGAAGCCGATGGTCGAGATCGGGGGAAAGCCGATCCTGTGGCACATCATGCGCATCTACGCCACGCACGGCTTCAAGGACTTCGTGATCGCGCTCGGCTACATGGGGGAGTACATCAAGCGCTACATGGTGGACTACTGCTCGCTCAACCAGAACCTCAAGGTCCAGCTCGGTAGCGGGCGCGTCGAGGTCGAGGGCTCGCATCCGGAGGAGGACTGGACCGTGCAGCTCGTCGACACGGGTCAGGAGACGGCGACCGGCGGGCGCATCAAGCGGCTCGCGCCGTACCTCGGGAACGAGACCTTCATGCTGACCTGGGGCGACGGGGTCGCCGACATCGACCTGCACCGGCTGCTCGAGTTCCACCGCGCGCACAAGAAGCTCGCGACGGTCACCGCGGTCCGCCCGCCCGCCCGCTTCGGTCTGATCGAGATGGACGGCGACAAGGTCGTCAGCTTCTCGGAGAAGCCGCAGCTCGGCGAGGGGTGGATCAACGGAGCCTTCTTCGTGCTCGAGCCCGCCGTGTTCGACTACGTCGACGGCGACGAGACGATGTGGGAGCGCGCGCCCATGGAGCGCCTCGCGCGCGACGGGCAGCTGATGGCCTACCGCCACGAATCGTTCTGGCAGTGCATGGACACGCTGCGCGACCGCAAGCTGCTGCAGAGCCTCTGGGACTCGGGCAAGGCGCCCTGGAAGGTCTGGAGCTGACGCCGTGAAGGTCCTCGTCACCGGCCACGACGGCTACATCGGGTGCATCCTCGTGCCCCTCTTGCAGGAGGCCGGACACGAGGTCGTCGGCCTGGACTCCGGGCTGTTCCTCGGGTGCGAGTTCGACGCTGCGCTCGACGGCGTCGAGGCGCTGCGGGTCGACATCCGCGACGCCGACCGGAGCCACCTCGAGGGCCTCGACGCGGTCATCAACCTGGCGGGGATCTCCAACGATCCGCTGGGGGACCTCAACCCCGACTGCACGTACTCGATCAACCACGAGGGGTCCGTGCACCTGGCGCGGCTCGCGCAGGCGGCCGGCGTGCCGCGCTTCCTGCACTCGTCCTCGTGCAGCCTGTACGGCGCAGCCGGCGACGACCTCGTCGACGAGAGCGCCTCGTTCAACCCCGTCACGCCGTACGGCAAGTCCAAGGTCCTCGTCGAGCGCGACGTCGCGCGCCTGGCGGACGACGGCTTCAGCCCGACCTTCCTGCGCAACGCGACGGCCTACGGGGTCTCGCCCCGGCTGCGCGGCGACCTCGTCGTCAACAACCTCGTCGGCTACGCCGTCACGACGGGCAAGGTGCTGCTCAAGAGCGACGGCACTCCCTGGCGTCCGCTCGTCCACATCGAGGACATCTCGCGCGCGTTCCTCGCCGTCCTCCACGCGCCCCGCGAGAAGGTGCACAACCGCGCGTTCAACGTCGGCTCGAGCACGGAGAACTACCGCATCCGCGAGGTCGCGGAGACGGTGCGCGAGGTCGTTCCCGACTGCGAGATCGAGTTCGCTCCGGGCGCGGGCCCGGACAAGCGCTGCTACCGCGTCTCCTGCGACCTGATCCGGCGCGAGCTCGGCTTCGAGACCCGCTGGACCGTGCGCAGGGGCGTCGAGGAGCTCTACGCGGCCTACCAGGCGCACGGCCTGACGCTGGCGGAGTTCGAGAGCTCGCGCTACCTGCGCATCAAGCACGTCCGGGAGCTGCAGGACGGCGGCAAGCTCGACGCCGACCTGCGCTGGATCGAGGCGTAGGAGAGCATGGCACCGAGTCCCGGAAGCTGCCGCTCCTGCGGGTCCGCGAAGCTGCACGTCTTCCTCGAGCTGGGCGACATGCCGCACTCCGACGGCCTCCTGCGCGAGCAGGACCTCGACCGCCCCGAACCGCGGTACCCGCTGGACGTCGCGTTCTGCTCGGACTGCTCGCTGGTCCAGATCCTCGAGACCGTCCCGCCGCAGACGCTCTTCGGGGACGACTACCCCTATTACTCGTCCTTCTCGCCGGAGCTGCTCGAGCACTCGCGGAGGAACGTCGAGTCCGTCATGCGCTCGCGCGCGCTCGGCGCGGACGACCTCGTCGTCGAGCTGGCGAGCAACGACGGCTACCTTCTGCAGTACTACGTCGAGCGCGGGATCCCCGTGCTGGGCATCGACCCGGCCGAGGGCCCGGTCGATGCCGCTCGCGAGAAGGGCGTCACGAGTCTGTGCGCCTTCTTCGGCGCGGACCTCGCGCGGAAGCTGCGCGGCGAGGGGCGGCGCGCGTCGGTCATCCACGCCAACAACGTCCTGGCGCACGTCGCGGACACGAACGGCTTCGTCAGCGGGCTCGGGATCCTCCTGCGCGACGATGGCGTCGCGATCATCGAGGTGCCCTGGGTCAAGAGCCTGATCGACAACTGCGAGTTCGACACCATCTACCACGAGCACCTCTGCTATTTCTCGGTCACGGCGCTCGTGCCGCTCTTCGAGCGGCACAGCCTGCACCTGAACCGCATCGAGCAGCTCACCATCCACGGCGGCTCGCTGAGGCTCTTCGTCGAGCACACGGGCGAGCGCAGCGAGTCCGTCGACGAGCTCCTGCAGATCGAGCGCGAGCAGGGCGTCGTGGAGCGGCGCTACTACAGCGACTTCTCCGAACGGGTCGCGGGCGTCCGAAGACGGTTGCTCGAGATCGTCGACGGCCTCGAGGCGGGAGGAAGCCGGCTGGCTGCCTACGGCGCGGCGGCCAAGGGCGCGATCCTGCTCAACTACGTGGGTCTGGACCGCAGTCGGATCGAGTTCGTCGCCGACCGCAACGTGCACAAGCAGGGCCGCTTCATGCCGGGCGTCCACATCCCGATCGTCCCTCCCGAGCGCATCGCGCAGGAGATGCCCGACTACGTCCTCCTGCTCCCCTGGAACTTCCGGGCCGAGATCCTGCGGCAGCAGGCGGACTACCGCGCGAAGGGGGGCAAGTTCATCATCCCCATCCCGTCGCCCGAGATCGTCTGAGGCGTCGGCCAGGAAGCGTCATGAAGTGCCACAGCTGCGGGAGCGCGGACCTCGAAGGGTTCTACGAGGCGCGCTCGATCCCGGTCCACAGCTGCCTCATGGTGTCCAGCGTCGAGGAGGCCCGCGCTTTCCCCAGGGGCGACCTCTCGCTGGCCGTGTGCCACGGCTGCGGCTTCGTGCAGAACACCGAGTTCGATCCAGGCGTCCACGACTACTCTCCGGACTACGAGGAGACACAGGCCTTCTCGCCGTACTTCCAGCGCTTCTGCACGGAGCTGTGCGACCGACAGATCGAGAAGCACGACCTGCGCGGCAAGACCGCGCTCGAGATCGGGTGCGGCAAGGGCGAGTTCCTCGTCGAGCTGTGCGAGCGCGGCGACATGCGCGGCATCGGGATCGACCCGGGCTACCGCCCCGAGCGCACCCGCAGCGCGGCGGCGGAGCGCCTGGAGTTCATCCAGGACTTCTACTCGGAGAAGTACGCCTACCTGAGAGCCGACTACGTGTGCTGCCGCCACACCCTCGAGCACATCCAGCCCGTGCGCGAGTTCGTGCAGCTCGTCCGCCGCGCGATCGGCGACCGGCCCGAGACGACGGTGTTCTTCGAGCTCCCCGACTTCGAGCGCGTGCTCGAGGAGCAGGCGTTCTGGGACATCTACTACGAGCACTGCTCCTACTTCACGCTGGGATCGCTCGCACGGCTCTTCCGCGCCTGCGGCTTCGAGATCCTCGACCTGTACAAGGCCTACGCGGACCAGTACCTCATGATCGAGATGCGTCCGAACGGAGCGCCGGGAAGCACCTTCGCGGCGGAGGACGACCTCGCCGCGACGCTGCGCGGCGTGGCGCGCTTCAAGGAAGCCATCGGCCGGCGGCTGGACGGGCTGCGCGCGGACGTGCAGCGCATCCGGGATGCCGGCGAGAAGGCGGTCCTGTGGGGGTCCGGGTCCAAGGCCGTTTCGTACGTCACGACGCTCGGGCTCGCGGACGAGCTCGAGTACGTCGTCGACATCAACCCGCACAAGCACGGCAAGTTCCTGGCCGGGAGCGGGCACGAGATCGTGGGGCCCGAGTTCCTGCGCAGCTACCGCCCCGAGCACGTGATCGTCATGAACCCCGTGTACTGCGACGAGATCCGCCGCGATCTGTCGAACCTGGGCGTCGAGGCCACGGTCACGGCGATCGGAGGACACACGAGCCGTGGATTGCCCCGTCTGTGACCGCGGCGAGCTGAGCGCCTTCTTCGAGGTCACGGGGGTGCCCGTCTTTTGCAACGTATTGCACGAGACGCGCGCCGCCGCCGTCGACGCGCCGCGGGGCGACGTCCGACTCGGCTTCTGCGCCGCGTGCGGCATGATCTTCAACACGGCCTTCGACCCCGCCCGGGTCGAGTACGCGCCCGGGTACGAGAACTCTCTGCACGTCTCGCCGCGCTTCCAGGCGTTCGCCACCGAGCTGGCGCGGCGCCTCGTGGACGAGCACGACCTGCGCGACGCGGACCTGCTCGAGATCGGCGGCGGGCGGGGAGAGTTCCTCGAGCTCCTGTGCGCTGCCGGCGGGAACCGGGGCGTGGTCTACGATCCCAGCGCGCCCGAGGAGTCGGGCGCGTCGCCGGGGCGGCCCGTGCGCCCCGTGCGCATCGTCCGCCAGGCCCTCGCGCCCGACCTGCCCGACGTTCGCGCGGACCTCGTCTGCTCGCGCCACGTCCTCGAGCACCTGCCCGATCCGCGCGGCTTCGTCGCGACGATCGCGCGCTTCCTCGCGCGCCACGACGGGTGCCGCCTCTACCTGGAGGTCCCGAGCGGGCTCTGGACGCTGCGCGACATGGGCATCTGGGACATCATCTACGAGCACTGCTCGTACTTCACTCCCTGGACGCTGCGCGAGCTGCTGGCGGCGGAGGGCCTCGCGGACGTCGAGGTCCGGGAGGCCTTCGGCGGCCAGTTCCTGTCGGCCGAGACGCCTGCGCGCGCGTCCGCGCGGCGGGAGGCCACGCTGGATCCGCCGAGCGCGACCGCGAGGCTCGTGCGCGAGTTCTCCGCCAGGTTCGCGGAGCGCGTGCAGTTCTGGAGCGCGAAGCTGGACGAGAGCGGACTTCGGGGCCAGCGCCTCGCCGTCTGGGGAGTCGGCTCGAAGGGCGTCACCTTCCTGAACACGGTGGCGCAGGCGGGCGCGGTCGTCAGCGCCATCGACGTCAGCCCCAGGAAGCAGGGGCGCTTCCTGCCGGGCACCGGGCAGCGCGTGATGCCGCCGGCGGACGCCATCGAGCAGGCGGTCGACGAGGTCGTCGTCATGAACCCCATCTACCTCGATGAGGTGCGCAGCACGCTGGACGAGCTGGGCTACCGCGGAAGGGTGAGCCCGGTGTGACCGACCTCGCGCCGACACGGGACGCATACGGGTACTCCAGGGGCCGGGTCCGGCACGGCCTCAAGTGGGTGGCCATCTCGCTCGCGGTCGCGCAGGCCGTGCGCTTCCTCACGACCGCCGTCCTCACGCGCTTCATCATCCCCGACCTGCTCGGCCTCGTGACCGTGGCGAACGGGGTGATCGGGATCCTCGCCGCGCTGCGCGAGATCGGCCTCGCCCAGGCCTACGTCCAGCGCCGGGACGCCGACGAGGAGGAGGCGCGGCTCGCCGCGGACTCCACGTTCGTCCTCACGCTGGCGACCAACCTCGTGCTGATGGTCGCGGCGTACCTGTCGGTGCCGTGGATCGTCGGATTCTTCGGGGACGCGGGGACCTCGACCGCGCTGGCCGCGGTCCTGCGCGTCCTGTTCCTGACTTTCGTCGTCGATGCGTTCCTCGCGACGCCGAGCTTCGTGCTGCAGAAGCGGCTGGAGTTCGGCAAGCTCTCGGTGGCCGAGATCGCGGGCGGCCTCACGAACGCCGCCATAGCCCTGTCGCTCGCGCTGAGCGGGTTCGGCGTGTGGAGCCTCGTCTGGGGCCAGCTCGGCTCGCGCGTGGTCCAGACGGTCGTCGCGATGCGGCTCTCGGGCTGGGTCCCCCGGCTGCGGTTCTCGCGCGCGATCGCCAGGCAGCTCTTCGACTACGGCAAGTACCTGTGGGGCTTCTCGGCACTCTCCGCCGTGGGCGGCGTGTTCGACCGGCTCGTGGTCGGCAAGGAGTCGGGAATGGGGAAGGCCGGCGAGTACGGCCTGGCCCTTCAGCTGTGCACGCTGCCGGCGGTGCTGATCGCGTCCCTCGTGAACCGGATCAGCTTCCCGGCGCTCTCGCGCATCCAGGCGGACCGGCCCGCGCTGCGCCGGGCGTTCCTCAAGGCGCTCTCGCACGTCGCGATCCTCTCGCTGCCGGTCGCGCTGGGGATGCTCGCCGTGGCTCGTCCCCTCGTGCTCACCGCGTGCGCGCGGTCCTTCTCCGGGATGGTCCCGATCGTCGAGGTCCTCGCCCTCTACGGCCTGACGCTGTCGCTCTCCTCGATCGTCGGCCCGGTCCTCAAGGCCATCGGAAAGCCCCAGGCGCTCCTGTACACGAGCCTCGTGCACCACGCCCTGCTGTTCCCCCTGCTCGTCGTCGTCGGGCCGCAGGGGCCGGTCCACGTCGCGTGGGCGATCCTCGTGCCGCTCTTCGTGTCCTCGTGCATCGCCTTCTTCCTCGCCGTCGCGAACCTGGACCTGCGCAAGGGCGACGTCTCGGGCGTCCTCCTCCGACCGGCGCTGTGCGCGGTCACCATGCTCGTCGCGGTGCGCGGCCTCCTCGCGCTGCTGGACCCGCGCGTCGGGGAGCTCGTGCAGCTCGTATGCGCAGTCCTCGCCGGCGCCCTCGTCTACGCCGGCTCGTCGCTGATCCTCAACAGGAAGGAGTCCCTGGAGTTCCTGCAGACCGTCCGGGAGGTCGTCGCGGCCGAGCAGGGCGAGCGGAGCGGGGAGGGATGACCGGAGGGCTCGGGCGCGAAGAAGAGGGGACTCAGGTGCGTGGGCTCGAGCGGCGCAGCAGGCGCCGGCGCCAGCGGCCCAGGGCGACTCGGATGCGACGCACGAGCATCGTCGGGGCGATCACGCTCACGCAGAGCGCCCGCTCGATCGGGCCTCGGGAAAGACGCAGCGCCGAGCGCGTGTACTCGACCAGGAGCCGCTGCTTCGTCGTCAGCCGGCCGTGACGCCGAGTCGGGTCGAACCAGCGCATGACCTGCCCCTCGGTGACGTTGGCGGCCCTGGAAGAGCGCGCGTGCACGCGCTTCTCGAAGAGCTCTTCGGGGACTTCGACGAACTGGCCCAGGATCGCGAGCTCGACGAAGAGCACGTAGTCGGATGCGACGAACGGGCCGATGAGGCGCGTCCTGCGCAGCGCCGGCGAGCGGATGAGCCCGAAGATCGCGTTCGCAAGGTTGACGTTGCTCAGCACGTGGATCACTCGCCTGTGGGCGAAGGCCGATCGCGTCTCCATGCGATCCGAGTCCGGCTCGAGCAGGTTCCCGTCATCGTCGATCAGCGTCGCGCGCGGGTAGACCAGGACGACCTTGTCGTCGGACCGGTCGAACACCTCGAGACAGCGGCTCAGGAACTGGGGGGCGCAGACATCGTCGTGCGCGGCCCACTTGAAGAACTCGCCCCGGGCCTGTGCGAAGACGAAGTTGTAGTTCCATGCGGCGCCGCGGTTCTCGTCGGCTCGGAAGTAGCGGATCCGCCCGTCGGCTTGCGCGTACTCCCGGCAGATGCTACCGGTCGCGTCGGTCGAGGCGTTGTCCGAGACGATGAGCTCGAAGTCCTCGAAGTCCTGCGCGAGCAGGGCGTCGAGGGCCTCCCTCAGGAAGTCCGCGCCATTGAAGACGGGGAAACCGATGCTGATTCGCGGCGTCTCGGCGCTCATCGGGCAGGGGTCGCCGTGGGGCCTTGCAGGATCGAGTAGAGGTTGTCCGCCGCCCGATCCCATGTGAGCCGCTCCGCGACCTGCCTGCCGGCTCGGCTCATGGAGCGCCGCAGGTCGGGGTCCTTCAGCAGCCTCAGGATCGCGTCCGCGAGCTCGCCCGCATCTCCGCGCTGGACCAGGAGCCCGCTCGATCCGTCGTCGACGAACTCGGGGATCCCTCCGCCGCGCGTGGCCACGACGGGCACCCCCGACGCCATGGCTTCCACGATCACCATGCCGAACGGCTCGTTCCACACGGATGGGAAGACCGCGACGTCCGCGCGGGCGTAGACGCGCGGATGCTCGACCTGGGGCAGGAACCCGAGGAAGTCGACCCGCTCGAGCACCTCGGCCGATGCGGCATCGCGGACGTGCTTCGAGTACGGAACCTCGGGATGCGCGTAGAAGCGCGCCAGCGCCTCGACGAGGGGGTCCTCGCTGATCGCCACGACGTACTCGTACGGCACGGCGTTGTCGCCCGCCAGGAGCTCCAGGCGCGCCCCGGGGATCTCGGCGAGGACCCTCCGAAAGGCCTCGAGGAGGACGTGGACCCCTTTTTCGGGCGAGATCCGGCCCACGAAGAGCAGCGTCGGCGAGTCCGTGGCTTCATGGGCGGCGTCCGCTTCGTAGGGGAAGGCGTCCAGGCGGACCCCGTTGTGCACGGCGTGGCACTTGTGCGCGTGTGCCGGGAAGCGCTCCTGGACCCCGCGCACGATGTACTGGCTGCAGCCGCCGATCAGGTCGCACGCCCGGAGCCTGCGTTCCACGACGTCCGGATCGAGCTGGATCAGCCAGTCGCAGTGCATGTGGAGCCCGATCTTCGCTCGCGGGTTGAGGGCTCGGACGATCGGAGCGAACTGGGAGAAGTTCGCGATCCACACGACGTCGCAGCCCCGGCGCCGGATGTCGAGTGCCGCCAGCGTGGCGAATCCGGCATGGAACGCTCCCGCGGCGAACAGGGGGACTTCGGGGTTCGACGCCTTCCGCAGGGCGCCGAGGAGCCGCGTCGCGAGCCCGTGACCACGGTTCGGGACGTCGCTGAACGTCGCTCCACCGTGGCGCTGCGCGCCGAATCGGATCAGGTTCCTGGAGGGGCTGTAGACGACGACGTCGCAGCGCTCCGCCAGGCGCGTCGCGATCTCGTAGTGCCAGATCCCGATCGAGCCGCTCACCAAGGGCCGGTCGGCCGTGGGCAGTCCGATGCTGTTGTGATTGAGGAACGCGAGCTTCAAGCGCAACAGGGCGGCCGACGGACCATCGCGCGGATCATACCCGTGCCCTGTGCGCGGTTCACGAGGCGGATCCCGGGTCCAACCTCCGATGGAACGGGTTCCCGCGGTCGGGTAGCATCGCCCGCGCAGCGCCGCCCGGCCTCTTCCTCAGGGTTGCACGCGCTCGACGCTTTCGGTGCCAATGAAAAATCGGATCGAGAATCGGATCCTGGTGGCGATCGCGAGCTACGGTACGAAGAACTCGGGCTTCCTCGGCAGGCTGCTCGACGAGTACCGCGGCATGGCGCTCCCGGTCGACGTCGTGGTCAACTCGAACGTGCCCAAGGACCTCGGCGCGGACGTGGAAGTCGTCGTCGGGCTGCCCAGCAGCGATCCGCGCTCCCTGACCTTCGCCCACCGGACGCTGTTCGCGGACCGCCGGGACGACTACGACGTCTTCGTCTACTCCGAGGAAGACACGCTGGTGACCGCGCGCAACATCGAGGCTTTCCTCGATGCCACGGGGCTCCTTCCGTCCGAGTACGTCGCCGGTTTCATGCGGTACGAGGTGCACCCCTCGGGGCGCCGGTCGTACTGCACCGTCCACTCCCACTACCACTGGGACCCGGCGTCCACGTTTCGAGCCGGGAGCGCCTGCTTCGCCAGCTTCACCAATCTCCACGCGGCCTGCTTCATGCTCACGCGGGACCAGCTCCACCGCGCGATCTCGTCGAGCGGGTTCCTCGTCGCGCCGCACTCGGGAAGGTACGGGATGCTCGAATCGGGGGCGACGGACCCGTACTCGCAGTGCGGGTTCACGAAGGTCATCCGCATCGACGCCATCGACGACTTCCTCCTGCACCACCTCCCGAACGTCTACCTCGGCAGGATGGGTATCGACGAGACCGAGTTCAGGGCCCAGCTCGAGGCACTGGTTCGGATCGAACGCGGGGAGGCGCCGAGCTCGAGGCTCTTCAGGACGGAGACCTCGCTCGACGTCGACCACGAGGGCTGGAACAAGTGCTACTACGAGCCTCCGCTCCCCTCGGTCCTGGAGCGCGTGGCGGCGCGCTCGGTCTGCACGATCGGCTGCGGGGCGGGGACAGTCGAATCCGAGCTGCTCGCGAGAGGCTCGGAAGTCGTGGGTATTCCGGTCGACGAGGTGATCGGGGCGGTCGCTTCGAGCAGGGGGATCGAGGTGCTGCCGGCGAGCTTCGAGGAGGCGTTCGAGCTGCTCGCGGGGCGCACCTTCGATCGCGTGCTGCTCCTGAACACGCTCCAGTTCCTCGCGGATCCGGTGGCGCTGCTCCGCCGGGCGGCGCGACTGCTGAACGATCGCGGCCGCATCGTGCTCTACGCGCCGAACCACAAGTTCCACGCCCTGCGGGCCTGGCGCAGGGCGCGGGCCCCGATGCTCACTCCCGACGTGCCGTTCGAACGATCGAACCTGCAATACACGGACGCGCGGGTGCTGCGCGGGTGGTTGCGCGACGCCGGCCTGGTCGTGGAGTCGCTGAGCTACCGAGTCGCCGACAAGGCGCGCGGTGCGTCGCGCGCGACGCTCGGTGTCCTCGACGCCTACTTGGGAGACGGGATCATCGTGGTGGGGCGACTTCGCTGAAGTCTTCGATGCAACAGCGTGCGCACGCGGTGGCCGCCCTCTACAAGCGGCTGTGGAAGGAGATCGACACGATCCAGACCGAGAAGATCGTGTCCCAGTTCCTGTTCAACGTCGACCTGCCGCGCATTTGGTTCCTCGGCAAGCGCTGTCTGGACGTGGGCTGCGGCTCGGGCTTCGCCGTCTTCGCGATGGAGCAGGTGGGCGCGCGCTGCTACGCGATCGACCTCGAACGGTCGAGCTTGCAGGCCGTGCAAGCGCGTCTCGGCGGGCGCGCGAGCGCCCGCAAGCTGGTGAGCGCCTCGGCGCTCGAGCTGCCGTTCGCGCCCGAGTCCTTCGACTTCGTGCACTGCAACGGCGTGCTCCACCACACGCTCGATCCACGCACCGGATTCGCGGAGCTGGTGCGCGTCCTGAAGCCTGGCGGGACCCTGTTCGTCAGCCTGTACGGGAAGGGAGGCCTCTACGGTGCGATCGTCGGGCTCGGCCGGTCCTTGCGGCCGCTCCTGCCCTACGGGCTCGTCGATCGCTGCCTCGGGATGGTGTTCCGCGACCGGCGCGTCCCCAACTCCTTCGTGCCCGCGAAGGTGAGCGTCCTCGACAACCTCTACGTCCCCATCCGCGAGAGCTACCGCGAGGTGGAGATCCGCTCGTGGTTCGACGAAGAGGGCTTCGCTCCACGGAGCGTCCAGCGCACGCGAACCACGATCTACGACCACACGCGCCCGCTCAACCGCTTCATCCACGGGGAGGGCTACTTGCAGCTCCGGGCCATCAAGCCCGGCCGTGAATAGGCCGGGCTCCTAGTCGCCCGGGACGATCGGCGAGTCGGTGTCGAAGAAGTAGTCGACGACCGCCGTGTGAGGCGTGCCGCCCGAGTTGCCGGCGTGGACGCTGAGCGAGCTCACCGTGATCGGCCGCGCGAAGCGGAACGGCGCGTTCCAGGTGACGCCGTCGTCGGAGTACGAAACGGTCCAGACGTTCCCCGAGCGAGCCACGCGCAGGTACATGGGCGCGGACACGGACACGACCTGGCTGCCGTGCATGGAGGCGCTCGCTCCCGAGACGCTCGCGGCGAAGAGCCGCATATGGCCGTTGTAGTTGTGGAACTCGACGCGGATCAACTGGAGCGGCGCCTGCTCGATCAGGACTCCCTGGCTCTGGAAGCTCGTCGTCAAGTCGGAGTCGAACTTGACCTCGACCTCGAAGTCCTCGTTCGGCGCGGTCTGGGTCAGGCGCGGAACCGTGTTGGAGGATCCCCAGACGTCGTGCGCCGTCCCCGACGCCGGAACGTGGATCTCGACCTGGGTTCCCGTCATCGCGATCGTGGAATCGCCCAGGGGATCCACGAAGGTCCACACCGTCGGATCCAGCGTGCCGGCGCTGAAGTCGTCGGAGACGATCCGCGGTCGGTCGGCCGTCCTGAACGTCAAATCCAGGGCGCTTCCGGGGTTCCCGGCCGCGTCCACCGACGTGATTCGGAAGTGGTAGTCGGTGTCCGGATCGAGGCCTGTCAGCTGCAGCGAGTGGATCGTCCGGAAGGCGGAGTCCGAGACCGAGTCTCCGTAGGCCGCCGTCAGGCCGTAGTCGACCGCGCTCGTGCCCGGCTCGTCGGTGATCCACGTCACGGCCGCCGTCGTCTCCGTCGGGACGACCTGGACGTTCGAGATCACCGGCGGCGTCGTGTCCCCGATCGCCGCGAACGTCGCAGTGACCGACGTCGTCCCCGCGACCGTGACGGTCACGGGGTTGTCGTTGCCGGTGACGTCGCCGCTCCAGTCGACGAAGTACCAGCCGGCATCGGGGAACGCCTCGAGCTCGACTTCGGTCCCCGTCGGGTAGGAGGGCAGGTCGGGGTCCTTGACCACCGTCCCGCTGCCGACCGTCTGGACGAAGAGCTCGGCGTCGCTCCCGTCCTCGGGGACGATCGGGCTCTCCGTGTTGAAGAAGTAGTCGACGATCGCCGTGTGCGCCGTCGCGCCCGAGTTGCCGGCGTAGACGCCCACCCTGGTCGGCACCATGACCTGGGTGAAGGTCGTCCCGCTCGTCCACGTCGTCCCGTCGTAGGAGTAGGACACGGTCCAGACGTCGCCGGCCCTTCCGACCTTCAGGTACGTCTCCATCCCAGCCGAGATCGCCCGGAACAGCCGGATGCTGGCCGACCCGCCGAAGAGGCTGGCGACGAAGACCTTGTGGGCGCCGCCGTTGCTGTGGAACTCGATGCGCAGCACGTTGAGCGGGCTCTGCTCGACGAGGATCCCCTGGCTCTGGAAGCCCTCCGTGAGCGCCGACTCGAACTTGGCCTCGACCTCGAAGTCGCCCTCCGGCGCCGGCTGCATCACGCGCGGCACGGTGTTGGACGAGGTCCAGGCGTCGTGCGGCGTCCCGGTCGCCGGGACGACGATCTCGAGCTGGGTGCCCGTCATCGAGTAGCCGGCGTCGCCGAGCGGGTCGACGAACGTCCACAGCGCCGTGTCGAGCGTCGAGGCGTGGAAGTCGTCCGACGCGATCGCGGGCTCCGCGCCGGTCGTGAAAGCGGCGGTCGCCGTCGACGTCGAGTTGCCGGCGCCGTCGGTGGAGGTGATGCGGTACTGGTAGGTCGTCTCCGGATCCAGCCCCTGGATGAAGAGCGAGTGGCTCGTCTTCAGCCCGAGGTCGCGGACGGTGTCACCGAAGGACGCGCCGAGCCCGTAGTCGACGACGCTCGTCGCCGGCTCGTCGGTCGTCCACGTGACGAGGGCCGACAAGTGATCCACCGAGAGGGCGATCCCCGAGACGACGGGCGGCGTCAGGTCGCCGTCGGCCGCGAACGTCGCGCCGATCGAGGTCGTCGCCCGGATGGTCACCGTCGTGGGGTTGACGGTCCCCGTTGCGTCGCCCGTCCACTGGACGAAGTGCCAGCCCGGGCCGGCGATCGCCGTGAGCTCGACCAGCTGACCCTCGGCGTACGTCGTCTGGTCCGGGTTGCGCGCGACGGTGCCGTCGCCCACGACGGAGACGTCGAGGCCGAGCTCGTCGTCCTCGGGGTCGATGGGGTTCGCCGTGTCGAAGAAGTAGTCGACGATGGCCGTGTGCGGCGTGAAGGCCGAGTTCCCGGCGTACACGCCGACGGCTGCGACGAACATCGGCTGCGCGAACGTCGTCGCCGTCACCCACGAGCTGCCGTCGGCGGAGTAGGAGACGGTCCAGACGTCGAGCGCGCGTCCGACGCGAAGGTGCATCGGCAGCGTGTGCGCGATCGGAGCCGACGCGCGGATCGTCGCGACCCCTCCGATCAGGCTGGCGACGAAGACCCTGGGTACGCCATTGTAGTGGTGGAACTCGAAGCGCAGGCCGTCGATCGGGCCCTGCTCGACCCAGATACCCTGGCTCTGGAAGCTCTGCGTGAGCGGCGACTCGAACTTCGCCTCGACCTCGAAGTCGTCGTCGGGCGCCTCCTGCATCACCCGCGTGAGGGTGTTCGAGGTCGTCCACGCGTCGCGCGCCACGCCGGTCGCCGGGACGGAGATCGAGAGGTGCGCTCCGGTCAGCGACACGTCGGCGTCCCCCACGGGGTCGACGACGTTCCAGATCGAGGTGTCGAGCGCGGTCGCGTTGAAGTCGTCCGAGACGATGGTGGGGGGGCCCGGCGTCCTGAAGGTCGCGTCCGCCGAGCTCGCGGGGTTGCCCGCCGCGTCCACGGACGTGACGCGGAAGTGGTACAGCGTGTCGGCGTCGAGATCGCTCAGCGCGACGGAATGGGCCATCGTCAGCGTCGCGTCGGACTCGCTGCTCCCGTAGGCGCTCGTCAGCCCGTAGTCGACGACGCTGGTCGCCGGCTCGTCGGTCGTCCAGGTGACGAGCGCCCCGTAGTCGTCCGGGGCGACGGCCACGTCGGAGATGACGGGCGGCGAGATGTCGGCGTCGGCCGCGAAGGTGGCCGTCACCTGCGCGTCCGCCGTGATCGTGACCTCGATCGGGTTCGAGCTGCCCGACGCGTCGCCGCTCCAGCTCTCGAAGTGCCAGCCGGGGTCCGGGATCGCCGTCAACTCGACCTGGGCCCCGACCTCGTAGCCCTGCTGGTCGGGGTCCTTCACGACCGCCCCGCCGCCCACGACGTCGACGGTCAGGGCGACCTCGCCGTCCTCGGGGTCGATGGGGGCCGCGGTGTCGAAGAAGTAGTCGACGGTCGCCGTGTGGGCGGGACCCGCGTTGCCGGCGTACACGCCGACGGCCGCGACCGTCATCGGCTGGTCGAAGGACACCGCCGCAGCCCACGTCTCGCCGTCCGCGGAGTACTCGACCGTCCAGTGATCCTGCACGCGCCCGACCCGCAGGTACATCGGCGCCGTCGAGGCGACCGACGGACCGTTGTGCGTCGCGTAGCTCGAGCCGAAGACTCGCGCCACGAAGACCCGCGTCTCGCCGAGGTACCGCAGGAGCTCGATGCGCAGGAAGTCGTACGGCGTCTGCTCGACGAAGATGCCCTGGCTCTGGATGTCCAGCGCGAGGCCGGAGTCGAACTTCGCCTCGACCTCGAAGTCCTGGTCGGGCGCGGCCTGCATCACCCGTGCGAGCGTGTTCGTGCCCACCCAGGCGTCGTGCGTCGGCCCGGCGGGGACGTGGATCTGGAGCTCGCGCCCCGTCGGGGAGACGCTCGAGTCGCCCAGCGGGTCGACGAAGGTCCACAGGCTCGTGTCCAGCGTATCGGCGTGGAAGTCGTCGGACAGGATCCGGGGCGGCGCGGCGGTCAGGAACGTCGCATCCGCCGTGCTCGACGAGTTGCCCGCGCCGTCCGCCGACGTGACCCGGAAGTGGTAGAGCGTATCCGCCTCGAGTCCCGCGAGCAGCACGCTGTGCGACGTGCGCAGCACGGGGTCGGAGACCGTCCCTCCGTAGCCGCTCGTGAGGCCGAAGTCGACGACGCTCGTCGCGGCCTCGTCCGTCGTCCAGCTCACGCGGGCCGTGGTTTCGTACGGCGAGACCGTCGCGCCGCTGATGACGGGCGGGGTGGAGTCCAGCTCGAAGGTCGCCGTGACGGCGGTGGCGCCCGAGACCTCGACCGTCGTCGGGCTCGCCGATCCGGAGGTGTCGCCCGACCAGCCCGTAAAGGCCCAGCCGGAGGCCGGGATCGCGGTCAGCTCGACGATGGCGCCGTCGTCGTAGGTGGGAAGGTCCGGGGTCTTCAGCACCGCCCCGGTGCCCACGACCGTCACGTCGAGGATCGCCTCCCCGTCCTCGGGCACGATCGGCGAGGCGGCGTTGAAGAAGTAGTCGATCGTGGCCGTGTGCACGACGCCGGCCGAGTTGCCCGCGAAGACGCCGACGCCCGTGACCACCATCGGCTGGTCGAACGCGGCCGCGGTCGCCCACGAGCTGCCGTCGAACGAGTACTCCACGGCCCAGTGGTCCGGCAGCGGGTCACCCCAGCGGGCGACGCGCAGGTATGCCGGCACGCCGTAGGGGATCGGGAGGCTCGCCTTCTGCGACACCGAGCTGCCGAAGATCGTCGCGACGTAGACGCGCGTCTCGGAGCCGGCACGGTGGAACTCGACGCGCACCACGTGCGCCGGGTCCTGCTCGATGAGGATCCCCTGGCTCTGGAAGCTCGCCGTCAGGGGGGACTCGAACTTGGCCTCGACCTCGAAGGCCGTGTCGTTCGCGGCCTGCCGCAGGTACGGCACGGTGTTCGAACCGATCCAGACGTCGTGGGTGGCCGTCACGCCGGGAGTGATCTCGACGCGCCTTCCCGTCGGCGTGGCCGCGGAGTCCCCCAGGGGGTCCACGAACGTCCAGAGCGCGGGGTCGATCGTGCCGCTGCTGAAGTCGTCCGAGACGATCCCGGACGGATCCTCGCCGAGCGCCCAGGTGGTGAACTGCAGGTCCGCGGACTGGGTCGAGTTGCCGGCAGCGTCCGTGGCGGTGACCCGGCAGTGGTAGGTCGTCTCCGGGGCCAGGCCGGCGAGGACCTGGACGTGGCTCGTGGTCAGGCGGGGGTCGCTCGCGGAGCCGAGCTCGTAGCCGGTCGTGAGCCCGTACTCGACCAGGCTGCGCGTGGGCTCGTCGGTGGTCCAGCGGATCCGCGCGCTCACGTCGGCCGGGGTGGCGCTCAAGCCGCTGATGACGGGCGGCGTCTCGTCGTCGGCGAGCGGCACGATCTCGACGTCGCCGAACGTCGCGTCGACGTGGTGCGCGACGAAGAGCACCGAGCCGTTCTGCAGGTCGGCGAGCCCCTCGGTTCCGCTGAGGTCCCAGACCGGCGGCTCGGGCGTGCCGTCCTCCCAGATCTTGAGGCCGTAGAACGTCTCGCCGGTCGGCAGCAGCTCGCAGCGCATCTTCCAGAGGTGGCGCACCCCGAGGGGCATCGCCCAGGCCTGCCTCTGATCGAGGCCCGACGCTCCGCCCAGCCACTTCTCGTTGTAGCCGAAGTCGTACCAGGCGCCCGCGCCGTTCGGGTGCCAGTACGCCAGCGGCTGCTCCCCGGGCGTCAGCTCCGAGTGGCCCGGCCAGCGCGCCGTGATCCCGAGCCCCGGAGCCCCGCTGTACGGGCGGACCGACGGGTCGAACGCCCGGAGGTCGAGCGCGTGCACCGTGATCGGGACCGTGACCTCGAAGTTCGCCCAGCTGAGGTCGCCGATCGCGAAGCCGCGGTCGTAGTCCACGACGTCCGTGCGGATGCCGTCCGGCGTCAGGTACCACTTTCCGTCGGTGATCTGCGCCGCTTCCCGGATCTCGCGGACCGCGGACCAGTCGGCGGTGAACGTCGGCGGCCAGACGGTCCCGACCTCGTAGTCGACGACGACCTGGTGCACGGTCGCGTTCCCGAGCCCGTCGACCGCGGTGATCTCGACGACGTTCGCGCCTTCGATCAAGTCCGCGATGGCGATGTCGACGTTGAAGTCACCCGGCTCGGCGAGCCGGCGGAAGTCCGGGCCGATCGACAGGCCCCGCGAAGCGCCGCCGTTCAGCGTGTACGCGAGCGAGCCGACCCCGTGCGGGTCGGACACGCTGCCCAGCACGTTGGCCCACGCCTGCGGGTTGCCGAGCTGTCCGAAGGGCTGCACGTCGCCGTACCAGACGTCGACCGTCGGCCCCTGGGCGAGGGCCGGCGCACCGAGGGCGCAGGCGAGGATGCCGGCGAGCGAACGCAGGAGCTGGTGGGCCAACGGGGACCCCCGAGGACGGGACGGGCGGCATTGATACATACTTCCAGCGCGGACGACCGGCGGTCGACGGCGATGACCGATGGACCCGGAGCCATTCCAGCGATGCCTGCGGAACTCGGGACCCACTGGATTCTATCAAGGGGCGCCCGCGCCGGGTGAGTAGCATCCGCTTTCCCCGCGCCCGGTCCGCGCAGCCCCGCCGAACGCGCCGGGCCGGCGCGACGAGCAGCCCGGCCAGCGCCATGGCCAAAGCGATCCGCAGCATCACCGACGTCGCCGAGAAGCACCTGTGCTGCGGGTGCGGGGCCTGCGCGTACGTGCAGCCCGAGGCGATCCGGATGGTCGACGACCTCGACCAGGGGCGGCGGCCCCTCGTCCGCGAGGGCGCGTCCACTGCGGAGGCGCTGGGCGTCTGTCCGGGCCTCGGGCTCGAGCTCGCGATCCCCGAGGAGGACGCCGGGAAATGCCTTCCGGGGCTGCGCGACCACTGGGGCCCGGTCCTCGAGGTCTGGGAGGGGTACGCCGGCGACGGCGAGATCCGCTTCGCGGGCTCGAGCGGGGGAGCGGCGACCGCGCTCGCGCTGCACTGCCTCGAGCGCGAGGGGATGCACGGCGTGGTCCACATCGCCGCGCGCCCCGACGTGCCGTACCTGAACCGGACCGTCCTCAGCACGACGCGCGCCGAGATGCTCGCGGCAACCGGGTCGCGGTACGCGCCGGCCAGCCCCTGCGACGGCCTGCAGGCGGCCGTGGACGCCCCCCGGCCGTGCGTCTTCATCGGGAAACCCTGCGACGTGGCCGCGACGCGCATGGCGCGCGCGCGCCGGCCCGAGCTGGACCGCAAGCTGGGCCTCACGATCGCGATCTTCTGCGCCGGCGCGCCGTCGACGGCGGGGACCTTGGAGATGGCGAGGGTCCTGGGCGTCGAGGACCCGCGCGCCATCCGGCGCGTCCGCTACCGGGGGAACGGCTGGCCGGGAGCGGCCGAGGTCGCCACCGGGCCAGCCGTGCCAGAGGTGCCGGCCGGGAACGGGGGCGAGGAGGCCGTGCGCAGGCTCGGCTACGAGGAGTCCTGGGGTGCGATCCTGCAGAAGCACCGCCCCTGGCGCTGCCACGTCTGCGCCGACCACAGCGGGGAGTTCGCGGACGTCAGCGTGGGCGACCCCTGGTACCGCGAGATCCCGCCGGGCGAGCCCGGGCGCTCGTTCGTCATGGCGCGCACCGAGCGCGGACGGCGGCTCGTGCGGGCCGCGATCGAGAGCGGCGCGCTGGTCCTCGAGCCCGCCGACCCGGGGATCGTCTCCGCGTCCCAGCCCAACCTCCTGCGCACGCGCGGCGCGGTCTGGGCCCGGATCCTGACCACGCGGCTGCTCGGGATCGCCGCGCCGCGCTTCGTGAACATGCCGATGCTCGGCGCGTTCTGGCGCTACCTGGGGCCGGTCGAGAAGGTGCGGGCGTTCACCGGGACCTTGAAGCGGGCGTTCACGAAGGGGCTCTTCCGGCGCAGGAAGGTGCGCGAGTACGCGCCGTGAAGGGGGGCTCGGGCTCGGGCTCGGGAACTAGGCCTTCACCCACTTGCCCTTCATCCGCTCGCGGTGGGGCTCCATGGCGTTGCGCGTGTCGACGACGATCGCGGCGTGCTCGGCGATCAGCGCGTAGTCGAAGGCGCTGTGGGCCGTCGCGATCAGGACGACGTCGTACTCGGCCAGGCTCTCCGCGGTGATCGGGCGGCTCTCGAGGGCGAGGTCGTACTCGCGCACCGGCTTCGTCGCGGGGATGTGCGGGTCGCTGTAGTCGACGCGGGCGCCGAGCTTGCGGAGCCGGACGATGAGCTCGAACGATGGCGAGCTGCGCGTGTCGTCGATGTCGGGCTTGTAGGCCAGCCCGAGCACGAGGACGCGCGAGCCGGAGACGGGCTTCGCGGCGTCGTTCAGGGCCAGGATCGTGCGCTCGACGACGTACGCGGGCATCGACGTGTTGAGCTCGCCGGCGAGCTCGATGAAGCGCGTCGGACAGCCGAGCTCCTTCGCCTTCCACGAGAGGTAGAAGGGATCGATCGGGATGCAGTGCCCGCCCAGGCCCGGCCCCGGGTAGAAGGGCATGAAGCCGAAGGGCTTGGTCGAGGCCGCGCGGACGACCTCCCAGACATCGATGTCCATCGCCGCGAGGATGACTTTCATCTCGTTGACGAGCGCGATGTTCACCGCCCGGAACACGTTCTCGAGCAGCTTCGCGGCCTCGGCGACGCTCGCGTGCGAGACCTCGACGACCGTCTCGATGCCGTGCCGGTAGACGGCCGCCGCCAGCTGCGTGGACCGCGGGTCGAGGCCTCCGACGAGCTTGGGGATCGTGCGCGTCGAGTACGAGCTGCGCCCCGGGTCCTCGCGCTCGGGGGAGTAAGCGACGAAGAAGTCCTCCCCGCACTCGAGGCCGCGCGCGCTGGTCGCCAGCATCGCCGGGAGGAACTCGTCCGCCGTCGTCCCGGGGAAAGACGTCGACTCGAGGACCGCGAGCTGGCCGGCGCGCAGGGTCCGGCCGATCGCCGCGCCGGAGTCGTGGATGAAGCTCAGGTCGGGCTCGTTGTGCGGGCCCACGGGAGTCGGCACGCAGACGATGATCACGTCCGTCCTCCCGAGCCGCTCGAAGTCGCTCGTGGCGTCGAAACGCTCGCTCCGGGCGAGAGCCCGCGTCATCTCCTGACCGAGGTGCTCGAGGTAGTTCCTGCCGCCCTTCAGCGACTCGATCTTCGCGGCGTCGACGTCGAAGCCGACCACCGAGAGGCCGCCCTCGTGCAGCGCGTGGCAGAGCGGAAGCCCGACGTACCCGAGCCCGATCACTCCGACGACGGCCTCGCGCTCCTGGATGCGGCTCAGCAGGGATTCGAAGGGTTCCATTCGGCGATCGGTTCAATCGAACTCGTAGATGAGGATCGAGTGCCCGACCTGCGCGGCCGGCTCGCGGCTGCGCAGGGCGGCGTAATGGTCGCGCAGGAAGAGGCCTGCGACCAGGCTGGCGCTGACGGCCATGGGGCCGCCGGAGAGCTCCAGGGGCGCGAGCTCTCGGGCCTTTGGCTCGAACCACCAGGGCTCTCCCGCCGGCGGCGGCAGGCCGACCGACGGGAGGTAGTCGTAGTCGATCCCGTAGAGGGCTGCGTCCCCCGACCCGAAGTAGCCGAGCCGGATGCGCTCGATGCCCTGCTCGTCCATGTAGCGCCGCAGCCCGACGAGGTCCTGGCCCCAGTCGAGGTTCGAGTCGGCGAGCCAGCGGTAGCCGTTCGACGGCCCGCCCACGAGCTCGTTGAAGTGCGCGAGGTAGTGCGGGTGGATGCGCAGCGTGCCCACGCCGTACCACGCGACCAGGAGCGCCAGCGCCGCGCGCACCCACGCCTGCGCGGGGAAGCCGTCCGCCAGGACGCGACCGACGAGCACGTGGAGCAGCGGGAAGAGCGGGAGCAAGTACCGGAGGCCGACGCTGACGCTCTTGAGGGCCGAGAAGAGCACGACCAGGCTCGCGCTCGCCGTCAGGATCAGGAGCTCGGCGTTCGAGACGGCCTTCGACGTCGCGATCCGCACCAGGGCCGCCCCCACGAGGACGAGCAGCGCGAGCGGCGTCTTGATCAGGAGCGAGGCCGGCATCAAGTACCACCACCCGCTCGTGGAGACCTGCCCGTGGAAGTAGGTCGCGTGGCCACCCGACACCTTCGCGAGCTGGAACCGGACGAGCTCGAGGAGGGGGCCCGGCAGCGGCACGGGAAAGCGCAGCGCGAGGTCGGCGAGCACGCCGCCCCCGAGCTTCTCGCGCACCCGCTCGGGGTCGAAGGCGGCCGACAGGGGGCGAAACGAGCCCTCGAAGAGGTAGCCCACGTTCAGGACGCCGACGACGATCACGCCGACGAGCAGGAGCGCCATCCCGAGCGAGAGCGCCTGCCGGGCGCGGGGCCGCGATTCGGGGATGCGCCGGACGAGCGGCAGCCGCGTCCAGGTGCCCGTCCCGTCGCCGCGCGCGACGAGGAGCGCGGAATAGAGCAGCGCGATGGGCACGAGGAAGACCGCCGTCGTCTTCGTCAGCGCGGCGGCGCCGAACGCGAGCCCACAGACTGCGAGCCGGCCGGAGCTCGGTCGCGTCACGTAGCGCCAGAGCTGAAAGGCCGCCAGCAGCATCGTCGCCGCCAGGGCCGCGTCCTGCGTGGCGAGCCGGCCGTGCGCCAGCAGGTTCGGGCAGAACGCGAACAGGAACAGCGAGAGGAGCGCGGCGCGCTCACCGTAGAGGCGCCGCGACCACGCGCAGACCAGCACGCCGATCAGGGCCGCGATCAGCACGGTCGGCATCCGCGCCCACGCGATCATGCGCCGTGCGTCGACGCGGTTCTCGTAGAGGAAGCGCCGGGCGTATCGCCACTGCTCGACCTCGTTCCAGGTCGCGGGATCTCCTTCCGCCGCGGGGAGCTCGGGGCCGAGGGCCAGCAGCGGGATTGCCGCCAGCACCTTGACGAGCGGCGGGTTCGTCATGTTGTAGCGGAACGTCCCCTTCTCGAGGTGGTAGTAGCCCGCCGTGATGTACATCCCCTCGTCTGTCGTGAGCGACTTCTGCAGCAGGCTCGAGGCTGCCTGGACGACGAACAGGACGAGGAGCAGAAGGGCTGCGCCGAGGGTACGTCGGTTCGTGGCAGGAAGGGAGCTCATGGAGCGGGGCTCGGGAACCGAATCCCCCGGATTCGCGCAGGAGCGTAGAGCGTCGCGCGCCGCGGTGGAAGTTCACCGACACATCTTCCAGGCGCGCTCGGGGCCGCTTGTCAGGTGGAAGGGGGTGGATATGATCCAGTCATGCGCAAACACCTCTTGGTCGTCGTTCTCCTCGCCACGCTGGCCTCGTCGAGCGCGGCGGCCCAGACACGAGTCCCGCCGCTCCCCGGGGTCGAGCCGCTGTTTCGTCCGACGAGCTTCCTCGACCACTTCGATCGACCGGAGCTGGGACGGCACTGGGTCGTGCGCCATGCCGCCGGCGGCACGGTGACGCTCTCCGGGGACAGCTTCGCCATCGTGCGCGCTCCCGGAGCGGCCGGGGCGGCGTACCTCCAGTACGCGGCGCCGCTCGACACCGAGAGGCCGCAGACGTGGCTCTTCTGCGTGCGGCGGGTCTCGGGCGACAACCTGCCGGCGATGATCGCGCTCTGGAGCCTGCCCGACGGCGCGGAGCCGCTTCCGGGAGCGGCCGCCGACGTCGCGCCCGAGCTGCGGGCCGCGATCTCGTTCGTCGTCGCCGGCGGGACGCCGCGGATCCGCTTCCAGTACTTGCCGAGCGCGACGGGGCTCGGGCCGTTCTGGCGCGGCGAGCCCGACAACGTCTGGACGGTGCCCGGCGACGTGGGCAACGCGATCGACAAGATCCGCCAGGGCCCGGACGCGGACTGGTACGTCGTCGGCTTCCAGATCGACGTCCAAGGCGTGCGGTTCTTCGGCTTCCACCGTGTCGCGACCGCGCTCGGCGACACCCACCAGGGGCTGAGGCTGGTCGCGCTCACCGACTGGGTGGGCTTCGAGGAGTTCGGCGACGCCCCGATCGAGAACCTCTGGCTGACCATCGGCGACCGCTACGACGACCGGTTCTCGGGCGAGTACAACGTCGAATGGGTGCGCTTCGAGACCGGCGCGGCCGCTCACGGCTGGACCAACGCGCGCGCGACGAGCGGCGATTTCTACACGCTCCGGCACACCGCCGCGAGCGGCGGGAATCAGTTCCTGCCCGAGGGGCGGGGCGTCTCCATCCTCGACCCGGGGACGGGCGGCGCCTTCGACGCGCGAGGCCACCGCAAGAAGCACGTCATCCGCGACGACGACGGCGTGTACCTGATGTTCTACGAGGGCTTCGACCCGAGCTTCGAGAGCTCGATCGGGCTCGCCTCCGCGCCCGGGCCGGACGGACCGTGGACCCCCGCGGCCGGGAACCCGGTCGTACCGCGCACGCTGCTCCCCGCGGCCGGCGCGGACTACGACGCCCTGACGGCGCCATGGATCGTCAAGGACAACCTGGAGCCCGATCCCGCCAAGCGCTGGCGGCTCTTCGCCTGCGGCGAGGTTCGCGACTCCGCGACGCACAGGATGTTCCTGTTCAGCGCGCCCGATCCCGCCGGTCCCTGGGTGCTCGAGCCGGGACTCGACGTCGACGGGTCCATCCTGGCCGAGACCGGCGACGGCGGCTGGAAGGACCAGGGTGCCTGCGATCCCGTCGTCGCGTGGAACCGCCAGGGTCGCGAGTGGGTCCTGCTCTACTCCGGTATCCGCGTCGAGTCCGGATGGAGCGTGGGCTTCGCCCGGTCGCAGGACCTGATCGACTGGTTCGAGCCCTCCCCCGATCCGATCATCGTCGCGGACTCGACCGGGCTGCGCAGCTGGACCGCGGTGGACGGCAAGACGATCACGATCACGGACGCCTCCGGCTTCGTCGAGGACGCGGCGGTCGTGATCCGCAACGAGACGTCGGCCGAGGAGTGGGGCATCTCGAGGGTGCGCAGGATCCACGGCAACGACCTCGAGCTGTACCACGAGATCGGCGGTCTGGGCGGCACCAGCTCGAACCGCTCCGTCGGCATGCTCGGCGCGGGGTCGATCACCGCGCACGCCCTGGCGCGCGAGAGCGACGGCAGGTACCGCCTGTACGTGACGGTCTTCCAGCCCTTCATCCTCGGGATCGGAGCGTTCGGGAACTGCGAGGTCACGGCGTCCCTTACAGCGCCCCTCCTCTCGGGTCCCTGGGAGTGGGACCGCCTCGCGAGCCCGAATGCGCCGCTGACGATCTGGGAGGCGGACAGGTCGCAGGAGAACCTCGAGCTCGTCAACCACCCGGCGCGGTAGGCGGTCGTGGGCCCCTGGCCTGGCCCGGGCTCGCCCCGAGGCGCTCCTCCAGCCCCCGCGCGATGCGCTCCGCCGCGCGCCCGTCGCCGTACGGGTTGACCGCGCGCGCCATCCGCTCGTACGCCTCGCGATCCTCGATCAGCCGCGTCACGCCCTCGACGATCGGCGCGCGGCGTGCGCCGACGAGCCGCGCGCTGCCGGCCTCGACGCCCTCGGGCCGCTCGGTGGTGTCGCGCATCACGAGGACGGGCTTGCCGAGCGCCGGGGCCTCCTCCTGGACCCCGCCCGAGTCGGTCAGGAGCAGCCGGCAGTCGCGCATCAGGGCGACGAACTCGGAGTAGCCCTGGGGCGGGACGAGCACGACGTTCGCCAGGCCTCCCAGCTCCGCGTGGACCGGGCGCTGGACGTTCGGGTTGAGGTGCACCGGGTAGACGAAGCGGTGCTCGGGGTGGCGGCGCGCGAGCTCGGCGAGGGCGGCGCAGATCTCGTCGAAACCGCGCCCGAAGCTCTCGCGCCGGTGGCCCGTGATCAGGACGTACGGCCGGGACCACCACTCGGGGCCGAGCAGCGCTTCCAGGCCGCGCCGGATGCGCGTGCCGGCGCCCTCGCGCTCCTGGCGCCCGAGCTCGAGGTGCAGCGCGTCGATCACGGTGTTGCCGGTCACGAGCACGCGCTCCGCGGCGACGCCCTCGCGCAAGAGGTTCGCGCGGTTGGTGCCGGTAGGCGCGAAGTGCAGGTCGGCGACGCACGTGACCATCTTGCGGTTGCCCTCCTCGGGGAAGGGCGCCGCGAGGTCGTGGCTGCGCAGCCCGGCCTCGACGTGGCCCACGGGGATCCCGCGGTAGAACGAGGCCAGCGCGCCGAAGAGGGTCGAGGTCGTGTCGCCCTGCACGAGGCAGTAGTCGGGCCGCAGCTCCGCGAGGAGCGCGTCGATCCGCTCGGCGAGGCGCCCCGCCAGCCGCCCCAGGGTCTGGTCGGCCGCCATCACGTCGAGGTCGTGGTCGGGCACGAGACCGAAGAGGTCGAGCACCTGCCTGAGCATCTCGCGGTGCTGGCCCGTCGAGACGAGCACCGGCTCGAGCTCCGGGCTCGCCCGCAGGGCGTGGACCAGGGGCACCATCTTGATCGCCTCGGGCCGGGTCCCGACGAACACCGCGACGCGCTTCAAGGCCTCAGGACGCCGCAGGTGTCGATGATGGTCTTCTCCTCGAGGTCCTTGCGCGCGATCCGCCGGAACTCGTCGTGCGCGACGAGGAAGAGGACGATGTCGGCGCCCTCGAGGGCTTCCTCGCAGCCGACGAGGTCGAACTCGGCGTGCCGCGCGAGGTTGGGCTCCACGACCCGCAGCTCCCCGACCCCGGCTGCCGCGAGCTCGCGCACGATCTGCAGCGCGGGCGACTCGCGCAGGTCGTCGACGTTGGGCTTGTAGGCGAGGCCCAGGCAGGCGATCTGCGGCGCCTTGAAGCGCTCCGCCCTGCGCCGGACACGCTCGACGACCCACCCGGGCTTCTCGAGGTTCACCGTGCGCGCCGTCCGCATCAGCGGGGTCGAGTCGGGACATGCCGCGATCAGGAACCAGGGGTCCACCGCGATGCAGTGCCCCCCGACGCCCGGCCCGGGGCGCAGGATGTCGACCCGCGGATGGCGGTTCGCGAGGTCGATCAGCTCCCAGACGTCCAGGTGCAGCTCGTCCGCCACGATCGAGACCTCGTTGGCGAAGGCGATGTTGACGTCGCGATAGGCGTTCTCCGTCAGCTTGACGGTCTCGGCGGTGCGCGCGTTCGTCGGCAGGATGTCGCCCGTCACGAACGTCCGGTAGAAGTCCGCGCATGCCGCGGTCGACCGCTCGTCCACGCCCCCGACGAGCCGGTCGTTCTCGACGACCTCGCGCAGGATCCGGCCGGGCAGGACGCGCTCGGGCGCGTGCGCGACGCGGATCTCGCCCTCGGGGATGCCGGTCTCCTCGTGCAGGATCCGGGCCAGGCGCTCGGTGGTGCCGGGCGGGCTCGTCGACTCGAGCACGACGAGGTTCCCCGCGCGGACGAACGGCGCGACCGAGTGCGCCGCGTCGAGCACGAAGTCGAGCACCGGCTGGTTGTCCTCGGAGCACGGCGTCGGCACGCAGAGGATGAAGACGTCGGCCTCGGCCGGGCTCAGGTGCGCCCGCAGGCGCCCGGTGCTGACCGCGGCCTGGACCAGCATGTCGAGGTCGGGCTCGACGATGTGCGCTCGACCGCTGTTGATCGTGTCGACCGCCTCCGGCTTCACCTCGACGCCGTGGACCTCGTAGCCGCGCGACGCCAGGACCGCCGCGGTCGGCAGGCCGGTGTAGCCGAGGCCCACGACGCACACCCGGCCCACGGGCCGACCTCGACCTTCGCTCTCCGCCATTCGTCTGCTCCGCTGGGCCATGCCAGCGCCGTACGCTACACTCCCGCCCCCCGGGTTCGGTGGGCGCCAATTAATACCGCAGGGCGATTCGATATCCAGGTCGGATTCGGGACGATGCGCACGTGAGGCAGGAGATCCAGGGCGACGTCCTCCCGGTCACCGCGCGGGCCGCGGTCGACCTCTCCGTCGTGTGCCCCTTCTTCAACGAGGAGAAGTTCATCGGGGAGTCGGTCCGGCTGTTGCTGCGCAAGCTCGAGGAGCTCGACGCCACCTGGGAGCTCATCGTCGTCGACGACGGCAGCGTCGATCGCTCGCGGGAGCTCGCCATCGAGGCGGGAGCCGGCCACCCGCGGCTGCGCGTCCTGGGCTACCGCTTCAACCGCGGCCGCGGCCACGCGCTCCGGACGGGGATCGCGCAGGCACGGGGGGAGATCATCGTGACGACGGAGATCGACCTCTCCTGGGGCGAGGACATCGTCGAGCGGCTCTACGACGCGATCCGGGCCCGTCCCGACGTCGACATCGTCGTGGCCAGCCCGCACCTCCCGGGCGGCGGCTACAAGAACGTCCCGGCGAACCGGGTCTTCTTCAGCCGCTTCGGGAACCAGGTCATCCGCGCGTGCGTCGGCAACACGGTGTCGATGAACACGGGGATGACCCGGGCCTACAGGCGCGAGGTCATCCGCTCGCTGCCGCTCGAGGAGGACCGCAAGGAGTTCCATCTGGAGGTCGTGCTCAAGGCGAACGCCTTCAACTACCGATTCCACGAGATCCCTGCGGTCCTCGAGTGGAAGGCGGCGAAGTTCGACGGGAGAGAGCTCGAGCGCAAGAGCTCCTCGAAGGTGAACCGGCTCGTCTTGACCCACAGCCTCTTCAGCCTGTTCGCCAACCCGGTCCGGTACGTATGGCGGCTGAGCGGCGCCTCCGCCCTGCTCTCCCTCGCATCCCTCGTCGCGGGCATCGTCCGGCTGGCGCTGGGCCTCGTGTCCGTGTACATGCTGATCATCAGCCTGGCCTTCGCGATCATCTCCGTCATGCTCTTCGGATTCGGCGTCATCGCCCAGCAGGGCAACATGGTCCAGACGGAGCTCTGGAGACTGCAGAAGGACCTCCTCCGACTGACACCGCCGGACCCGGCGCAACGCGATGACCTACACCCGCCCTCGAGATCGAGCCGTTCCGAGCGGGACGCCGGCTAGGCACACGCAATTGGGTGAGCGCAGGGTTCCCGGGCCCCCCGGGCCCCCCGGGCTCAGCGGGCCCCCCGGCACGCCGTGCGCCGCGATCCACGTCGACCTCGACGGAGCGTCGCAGATCTTCGCGCACCACGGCTGGCCGTACGACCGTGCCGACGACCCGCTCTTCGAGTCGGGCCTGCGCAACCTCCTGGCGTTCCTGGACGGGAACGGGCTGCACGCGACCCTGTTCGTCATCGCCTCGGACCTCGGGTCGCCGGCGAAGGCGCGGCTCTTGCGCGAGGCCGTGGCGGCCGGCCACGAGATCGCCTCGCACAGCCTGACCCATCCGGAGTTCGATCGGCTCGACGCGGCCGCCAAGCGCGCGGAGATCGCGGGGAGCAAGGAGCTGCTCGAGCGCGAGCTCGGAGTCGCCGTCCGCGGCTTCCGCGCTCCGAGCTACCAGATCGACCGCGAGGCGCTCGAGATCCTGAGCGAGTGCGGCTACCGATACGACTCGTCGGTGTTTCCGGACAGCCGCTTCGCGCGCCGCCTCGAGGTCCCCACGGTCTTCCCGTTCCCGCACCGGCCGCGGCTCGATTCGGCGCTCCTCGAGCTGCCCCTGCCGTCGCACCGCCCCGCGCCCTTCCCGTTCCACCCCTCGTACAGCATGCTCCTCGGGCGAGGCTACTTCGACTGGGGTCTGCGCCGGCACCTCGCGAGCGGCCACCCGCTCGTCCTGCTCTTCCACCTCGTCGACTTCTCCGACCCGCTTCCCGACGACGCGCTCGTCGGCCCGAAGAGCCGGATCTTCACGCTCTCGCAGCGCTCGGCGCACTCCAAGCGACGCACGTGCCAGCACGTCGTCGACCGCGTGCGCGAGGACTACGCGGTGGCGCCGACGCGGGAGCTGCTCGAGCGGTACGCGCAGCGGCCCGGTCGCGGCCTCGTGCTCGGGATCAGCACGACGCACGAGACGGGCGCCGCGCTCTACGACGGCCACGCGTGCCTGGCGGCCGTCAGCGAGGAGCGGCTCGACCGGGTCAAGTTCTCGACCAAGTACCCGCCCAGGCGCGCGATCGACACGGTCATCGAGGTGTCGGGCGCCGACCCGGCCGCGATCACCGACGTGGTCGTCGCCGGGCTGCCCGCGCGCCGCCTCGCGCGCCGCACCCTCGTCGGCCAGCTGCGCGACACGTTCGAGTTCCACGGTTGGAGCGATTACTTCCCGCACTTCAACAAGGCGCTCTACCGGCTGTTCGCGTTCGCTCGATCGTTCGGTTACGGCAAGGTGCTCGACCACCTGGAGCGGCGCCACGGCGTGCGACCCCGGCTGCACTTCGCCCCGCACCACCAGTGCCACGCCGCGTCCGCCTACCGCACGGCGCCGTTCGACGACGCGCTGATCGTGACGGCCGACGGCGTGGGGGACGAGACGTCGCTCTCGATCTCGACCGGCGAGAAGGGGCGCATGCGCCTCCTGCACCTGATCCCGTACCCGCACTCGTTCGGGCAGTTCTACACCGCCTGCACCCAGGTCCTCGGGTTCAGGGCCAACCGCCACGAGGGCAAGATCACCGGGCTGAGCGGCTTCGGCAAGGTCGACCCCGAGCTGTACGCGAAGGTCAAGTCGACGATCCGCCGCTCGGGCCCGGACTTCCGGCTCGACAAGCGCTTCTACTCGGAGGGCATCGTGCGCGGGTTCTCGCTGGCGAAGATGCAGCGCGGCGAGGACCTCTTCGACGCGCTGCAGTACCGCAACTACAAGGCGCCCCTCGAGCGCCTCCTGCGCGGCTACCCGCGCGAGGACGTCGCCGCGGTCTTCCAGGCGCTGCTCGAGGAAGAGCTCGCAGCAGTCGTGCGCCCCTTCGCCGAGAGCACGGGCAAGCGCAACCTGTGTCTCGCCGGCGGCATCTTCGCCAACGTCAAGGTGAACGCCGCCCTGTTCCGGACGCTCGGCTTCGAGACCGTCTACGTCTTCCCGCACATGGGGGACGGCGGCCTGGCGTGCGGCGCGGCGCTCGAGCTGCTGCAGGCGCTCCCCGTGCCCTTCGACGACGTGTACTGGGGCCCCGAGTTCGGCGAGGAGCAGATGGAGGCCGCGCTGCGGGCGGCGCACCAGGCCGGCCTGCGCTACCGGCGCGAGGGCTCGATCGAGGAGACCGTCGCCCAGCTGCTGGCGAGGAAGAAGGTCGTGGCGCGGTTCGACGGTCGCATGGAGTTCGGCCCGCGGGCGCTCTGCAACCGCTCGATCCTCTACAGCGCGAGCGACCCCGGCGCGAACACCTGGCTCAACGACCGCCTGGGACGAACGGAGTTCATGCCGTTCGCCCCGGTGGCGATGGTCGAGCGGGCGCAGGACCTCTTCCGGGACGTCGAGGGCACCGAGCACGCCTGCAAGTTCATGACGATCATCCTGGAGTGCACCGAGTTCACGAAGAAGCGCTGCCCGGCCGTCGTGCACGTCGACGGAACGGCCCGCCCCCAGCTCGTCAGCCGCGAGATCAATGCCAGCATGCATCGCATCCTGGAGCGCTACGACGAGCTGACCGGCGTGCCGCTCGTCGTCAACACGAGCTTCAACATGCACGAGGAGCCGATCGTGTGCACGCCCGAGGACGCCATCCGCGCCTTCCTCGCGTCGCGCCTCGACAACCTCGCGATGGGGCCGTTCCTGGCGTGGATCGAGGATGGCACGACTCGAGCATGACTCACCGACCCGTGGCGGCGGACGTGTACCGCGACCAGGTCCTGCGCCAGGTGCCGCGCGCGCTCGGCATGCTGGACCGCGACGCCTTCAGCCGGACGTCGGGGTGCATGGACCGCACGCACTGGGCCTGGAAGTTCACGGACTTCCCGGGCGCCCGCTTCCAGGAGGGCCTGTGCGTCCTCGGTTTCCTCTACGCGACTCCTCTCGAGGGCGCGCACTACTTCCGCAACCCCAGGCTCCTGCGCTGGATCGACGCCGGCTTCCGGTTCTGGATGCAGATCCAGCGGCGCGGCGGGGACTTCGACGAGGCGTATCCGTTCGAGCACTCGCTCGCCGCGACCGCGTTCACGTCCTTCTACCTCGCCGAGGCGTGGAAGCTCGTGGGGGAGGATCTCCCGCGCGCGACGTCCGAGCGGTTCGTCGCTGCGCTCGACCGCGCCGGGCGCTGGCTGCTCGCCAACGACGAGGCGCACGGGTTCCTCTCGAACCACCTCGCCGCCGCGGCGGCCGCCCTGTACCACGCCTACCAGATCACCGGTCGCGAGGAGCTCGAGCGGCGCAGCCGGCACTTCCTGGAGAAGATCCTCGAGCATCAGTCCCCGGAAGGCTGGTACGACGAGTACGGCGGCGCCGATCCCGGATACCAGACGCACGGCAGCTTCTACCTCGCCCGCTACCACGAGCTCAGCGGCGACCGCGACCTGGCGGCTTCCCTCGACCGTTCCTTCGAGTTCCTGGCGCACTTCGTCCACCCCGACCGCTCGATCGGAGGCGAGTACGCGAGCCGCAACACGCAGACGTACTACCCGGCCGCGTTCGAGATGATGGCGGGCCGCAGCGGCGCGGCCGCGTGGATCGCGCGCGAGATGCTCCCCTCGATCGAGCCCGCGACCGCCGCGGGCCTCGCGAGCGTGGACGTGTACAACTTCTTTCCGCTCCTCAACAATTACGTCTTCGCCTTCCGCGCCGCTGCGCAGGAGGGCCGCGTGCTCGCACCTCCCTCCGGGCCGAGCGACGAGCCGGGCAACGTCCACTTCCCGGGGGCGGGCCTGTTGAAGGTCCGCAGGCCGCGGTTCGACCTCTTCGTGGGGCTCGCCAAATGCGGCGTCGTCAAGCTGTTCGACCGCGAGCGGCGGCGCCTGGTGTTCTCCAGCTGCGGCTACGTCGGCCGGCTGGAGAGCGGTGGGATCGTCTCGAACCAGTGGCAGACGGCCGATCGCGAGATCGAGCAGTCCGAGGGCCACGTCGTCGTCGCGGGGAGGTTCTACCAGGTGTCGCGGCCGGTGATGGGCCCGTGGAGGTTCCTGGCGTTCCGTTCGTTCAACCTGACTCTCGGCCGCCTCGCTGCGGCGGCGGCGTGGATCAAGAAGCTGCTCGTCCGCGTCCTGATCTACCGCAAGCGCGAGATCGACCTCTCGATCTCGCGCCGCATCGAGGTGTTCGAGGACGGGATCGACCTCGTCGATCGGATCCAGGGGTCCGCCGGCGAGGTCCTCGAGACGCTCGTCCACGGCGACGCCTTCACGACCATCCACATGGGCTCGTCGAGGTACTTCGTGCCGCACGAGCTGGTCGCGGCCGACGCGCCGGCGGCGTTCGGCGATCCGCTGGACGTCGGCCGCCTGCGCGCCGGCGTCGTCCGCGAGGCGCGCGTGCGTTTGGAGTAGCGAAGCGCCATGTGCGGCATCTGCGGCTTCATCGGGATCGAGGAAGACGGCCTCCTGGAGCGGATGACCGAGGCGCTCCATCACCGCGGTCCCGACGACTGCGGGTGCTTCGCCGAAGGAGACGTCGGGCTCGGACACAAGCGCCTCAGCATCATCGACCTCGCGGGCGGCCACCAGCCGATGTTCAGCCCCGATGGCAACCTCGTCATCGTCTTCAACGGGGAGATCTACAACTTCGCCGAGCTGCGCCAGGCTCTGATCGGAGAGGGGCAGCGCTTCGCGACGAGCTCGGACACCGAGGTCCTGCTGCGCCTCTACCAGCTGGAGGGCGCGGGCGCGCTGCAGAAGCTGAACGGAATGTTCGCGTTCGCCGTGTACGACCGCGGGCGCCGCGAGCTCTTCCTCGCCCGCGACCGCGTCGGGATCAAGCCGCTCTACTTCGTGCACGACTCGGGCCGGTTCCTCTTCGCGTCCGAGACGAAGTCGCTGATGCGCTACTCCGGCTGGCGCCGGACGCTCAACGCGCACGCAATCGCGGACTACTTGAAGCTGCGCTACGTCCCGGGATCCACCGGGATGTTCCAGGAGGTGCAGCGACTGCCGCCTGGGCACTACCTGCGGTTCAAGGACGGAGAGGCTCGGCTGAACCGCTACTGGTCCCCGCCGATCGTCCACGAGCGCGAGGAGCGATCGGAGCAGGACTACGAGGACGAGCTCGCACGGCTCCTGCGCACGAGCGTGAGGCGGCGGCTCATCACCGACGTGTCGTTCGGCGCCTATCTGAGCGGGGGCCTCGACTCCAGCGTGATCGTCGCATTGATGTCGGAGATCGTCTCCGCCCCGATCAAGACGTTCTCGGTCGGCTTCGACTACGAGCACGACGAGCTGAGCCAGGCGGCGGCGACGGCGCGCTTGCTCGGCTGCGACCACACCGAGATCGCCTGCCGGCCGAGCGACCTCGCGCTGCTTCCGGACGTGGTCTACCACTCCGACGAGCCGCTCGGCGACGCGATCAGCATCCCGATGTTCATGCTCGCGCGGGAGGCCAAGAAGCAGGTCACCGTGATCCTCACCGGCGAAGGCGCCGACGAGATCTTCGCGGGCTACCTCTTCCACAAGGTGCTGTGGGGCGGCGGCATCTACCGGCGCCGCGTCCCGAGCATCGTCAGGCGCCGGATGATCCGGCCGCTGCTCGCGCTGACGCCGGCCGCGGTGATGAACGTCGCCTTCCGGTACCCCGCCTACCTCGGCCGCCGGGGCAAGCTGAAGGCCCTCGACTACGTCGATTTGCTCGAGCACGGCACGCTCGACGAGAGCTACCGCCACCTCATCTCGCTCTTCGACGCGCGGGAGACGGACGAGCTGTTCACGCGCGAGTTCGAGGGCCTGCTCCGCGAGCAGACCGCGCCCTGGACTCCCCGAGCGAGCACCGCGGGGAAGGACTCCGCGGGGGAGGAGTTCGATCGGATGCTGCGCCTGCAGTTCGGGCACTGGCTGCCCGACAACATGCTCCTGCGCCAGGACAAGGTGAGCATGGCGAGCGCCATCGAGGGGCGCGTGCCGTACCTCGACCATGAGGTGATCGACTTCGCCTTCCGCCTGCCCCGCAAGCTGCGGCTGCGGCGCCTCGTCGGCAAGCATCTCTTGCGGCGCCTCGCTGCCGACGTCCTGCCCAAGGAGACCGCCGAGCGGCGCAAGATGCCGTTCTACGTTCCGGTCGAGAACTACTTCACCGACCCGGTGTTCATGGAGCTGGTCGACGACCTGCTCGGCGAGGACTCCGTCCGCCGGCGCGGGATCTTCCGGCCCGAGGCCGTGGCGCGGCTGCACGGATCCCTGCGGCGCCGGGAGTTCCTGCTGGTCAAGCAGGTCTTCAGCCTCCTGACGCTGGAGCTCTGGTTCCGGATCTTCGTCGATCGGGATGGAACGCGCGTGTCGGACGCTCGGCGGGCCACGGAACCGGCGCCCTCGGGCGTCAGGAGCGGCGCTCGGCTCTCCGGCCCGTCATGAGCGTCGAGACCGTGCAGACCTGCCAGTCGCGCTTGCGGGCGAGGAGCAGCAACGACTCGGTCGCGTCCAGCACGAACTGCTCGGCGGCGCCACCCGGGTCGCGACGATCGAAGCTGTGCAAGAGGACGACGCCCCCGCCGTCCTCCCCGACGGCGCTGGCGACCCGCTCGGCGCTCGGTCGGGTCGCGTGAGTGTCGCCGGAGTCGTGGGTCCAGTACGCGATCCTGCCGCGGCGGCACGCGAGCTCGATCCACGTCCACAGGGTGAGCTTGCCGAACGCGGGACGGAAGAGGCCCGAATCACGGATCCACGGGGCGAGCGCGGCGAAGCCCTTGCGAATGTCCGAGATCGCCCGCCAAGGCGTGCTGCGCCAAGCGTCGACGTGGCCGTAGCCGTGGCACCCGACCTCGTGGCCGGCCCGGACGAGGGCATCGCACCTTGCCGGTGCCGCGTCCGCCCGGCATCCGAGCAGGAAGAACGTCGCCTTCGCGCCATGGCGCTCGAGGAGCTCGAGCAGCTTCGGCTCCAGGGAGGCGCCGGGGCCGTCGTCGAACGTCAGCGCGAGCCTTCCCCGGCTCGCGGCGCGCAGGTCGGCGCAGGCTCGCGAGCGGACGACGACGCCGGGCAGGTACGTCAGCAGCACGCCGGCCAGGGCGAACGCGAGGATCAGCTCCATGGCGAGCACGTGGGTCGAGCGGCTCTTCGAGCCGGCAAGAAGCTACTCGATCCGAGGCCGGATGTCGGTCGTGTCGCGGCGAAAGTACCGGCCCTTTCGGCTGTTACAATCCGCGCCGATGGTGCGGCTCGTGACCTTGTTCCCGCTCCCGACGGACAACGTCGGCATCAGCCACATCTGCCTCTCGATCCATGCCGGCTTGGGGGACGAGGGACTGAGCGTCGAGGTCGTCACGCCCATGGTGCGGCCGGGCGCCGACCACCCCTTCCTGCGTCCCACCGTCCCGCGTTTCCTCTCCCGCCTTCCCTACCGCGCCTTCCAATCGACCTGGGATCGGCTGACGAACGCCCTCTTCCTGCGCAAGGCGCAGCAGGCCGACATCGCCTTCCTCTGGAGTCGCGTCCCGCTCTCGGTGAGCCGCGCTCTGGCGGAGATGCAAGTGCTCGTGGTCCGCGAGAAGTTCAACTGCCACACGGGATTCGCGAAGCGGATCCTCGACGCGGAGTTCCGCCGTCTGGGCTTGCCGCCCTCGCACGGGATCACGCAAGACCTGGTCGCCAAGGAGAAGGAGGAGCTGGCGCTGGCCGACTACGTGTTCGCTTCGAGCCCGGGATGCCGCGAGTCGCTCTTGGCGGAGGGCGTGCCCGCCGAGAAGATCCTCGAATCGAGCTTCGGGTGGGACCCGGGCCGCTTCCAGGGCGCGGGCGCGGCTCCGCGCGCGAACGGGGGCGGGGTGGACGTGCTCTTCGTCGGCGATGCCTGCGTGAGGAAGGGGGTGCACCTGCTCTTGGACGCCTGGTGCGCCGCCGGAGTCGAGGGGCGGCTCATGATCGCCGGGCGGGTCGCGCCCGACATCCGGTCGGCGTGCGCGGAGCAGCTCGCGCGGGACGACGTCGTGACTCTGGGCTTCGTCCGCGACATGAGCGCGCTCTACCGCGAGGCCGACGTCTTCGCCTTCCCGACGCTCGAGGAGGGCGGCCCCCTCGTCACGTACGAAGCCATGGGCCACGGCCTTCCGGTCGTCGTGTCGCCGATGGGCGCGGGAGCCGTGGCGCGCGAGGGCATCGACGGATTCGTCGTCGATGCCCACGACGGGGACGGCTGGGTCGACGCTCTGCGACGGCTCGCGCTCTCGCCGGACCTGCGCCGTCGCCTGGGCGGCGCGGCACGCGAGCGCGCGATGGAGTTCACCTGGGACAAGGTCGCGGCCCGCAGGCGCGAGACGCTCATGCGCCTGGTCGCGCCGAGCGCGGCTCATCAGTCACCGGCGCGCGAGAAGACCAGGTCCTGACGACGATCGGTCGGCTCTCGGAGGAGGGCCGGCGGAACGACCGCAGCTGCGCTGCGATAGGTGCAGTAGTCGTAGTCGTTCTCGAGGACGTACGCCGTGTAGCCGGACCGCTCGAACGCCCTCAATAGCCCTGCGAAGGAGCCGAACACGCCCCCGAGCTCGTTGGGGGAGATCTCGACCACGAAGTCGGTGCGCTCGGGAAACCGCTCGACGTTTCGCAGCAAGTTCTCGAGGATCGGGCCCTCCGCGCCCTCGACGTCGATCTTGACCACGCGGCAGCGCGCGACCTCGACGTCGCTCAGGAGGTCGTGGAACGGAACGCTCGGGACCTCTGCCTCGAAGGGTAGGCCGCTGGTCGGCAGGATGCTCCCGATTCCCGCATTCGTCTCAGGGCCCTTGTAGATGCGAGCCGTCCCCGACACGTTCGCAGCCGCGACGTTCATCAGCCGGATGTTCGCGGCTCCGTTGGCCGCGACGTTCGTCTCGAGCCTGGCGAACGTCGACGGCGAGGCTTCGACCGCGACGACCGTGCCCGCGGACCCGACGAGATCGGCTGCGAGCAGCGAGAAGTACCCCACGTTCGCGCCGATGTCGAGGAAGACATCGCCCTTCGAGAGTCGGCTGCGGAGGAACGCCGTCAGGTTCGGCTCCCAGACGCCGAAGAGGTAGATCCTGGACTCGATGAAGTCCCGAATCCGGCAGTTGATCCGTGCTCCGAAGCGCGTGACGCCCGGCAGCTCGACGCGACTTCCGCGCGTGAGCCTGCCGAAGGCCCGCACCAGGAATCGCTTGCCCCGCCAGACGGGAAAGTGCCTGACGTAGGAACGCAGGGCGGCCCCCGCGGCCCGCACTGCGAGAGCGGGCAGTCTCATGCGTCCATTTCCCAGCTGTCGCGGAGCAGCGCCGGCCGTAGAGCGGCCCCGACATGAAAGCCGAGGGCGCGCAGCTTCCGCGAGCTGGCGAGCCGGAACCCCTCTCCGGCAAAGAAGCTCGCCGCCAGATCGGACGCGAGCCAGCCGAAGGCCCGCGGGAGCAGGCCGGCCAGCATGATGAGATTGGCCACGTAGGCGATCGGCATGCCACGCCACTTGAGGAGGAACCTCAGGATGGCGCGGTGCTGCGCCTCGTAGGCCCAGGCCACGACGTTTGGAGCTCGGGTGCTGCCGCCTTGATGATGCACTACCGTCACGCCGGGATAATAAGCGACTCGCCATCCCGCGGACTCGAGCCTGTAGGCGAGGTCCAGCTCCTCTCCGTACATGAAATAGCCTTCGTCCAGGAGCGGTATCTCGATCACCGCGCGCCTGCGAATCATCATGTAGCTCCCCATGACACAGTCGACGTCGCGTACGTCGTCCCATACCGCTGAGCCGTACCGGTCCCTGTTGAAGAAAGGCGACCCCGGAAAGAGCTGCGCGAGGTACGTGGCGCTCATCAGGACGGCGAACAGGCTCGGGAACCGAAAACAGCTGTTCTGCTCGGTACCGTCGGGGAATACGAGCCGGCATCCCGCGACCGCCACGTCGGGGTGCTCGTCCAGGAACGCGGCGGTATCGGGGAGCGCGCGCTCGCTGACCGTCGTATCGCTGTTCAGCATGAGGACGTAATCGCCGCGAGCTCGCGCAAATCCCTGATTCGTCGCTCTCCCGAACCCGACGTTGTCACGATTCGCGATCAGGATGACGAAGGGGAAGTCGCGTCTCACCATCTCCGGAGTGCCGTCCTCGGAGGCATTGTCCACGACGATGACTTCGCAAACGCCGCTCTCGGCGTCGGCGGTCAAGCTCGCGAGGCAGGCCCGCAGGAGCTCCCGGGTGTTCCAGGTGACGATCACCACGGAGATGCTGGAACGACCTTCAGGGCCCTGGATGTCAGCCGTCATCGAGTCGCTGCGTCAAGACTGCGGATCGCTCGGGCGCGAGGATAGCCTGGTCGGGTCGGCGCTGCCACGGCCGCGGAAAGTCCGGAGCGGGAGTTGTGGGGGCGCCCGGCGCCCGCCACGATGTCGCGCGCACTCTCCGAGCGCACTGCATCGCGCCCCATGAGCGACACACAGGTCGAGATAGCCGGCGCCTCCGGCAAGAGGATCCTGGCGGTCTCGTCGGGGGGGGGCCACTGGGTGCAGCTCGGCAGGCTGCGACCCGCCTTCGACGGTCACCACGTGACGTTCGTCACGGTCGACCCGTTGTACGCGTCGGACGTCCCGGGCGCCCGCTTCCACGTCGTCAACGACGCCACGCGCTGGAACAAGCTCGGGCTCGTGCTCCTCGCGCTGCGCATCACCCTGATCCTCCTGAGGACCCGGCCGGACGTCGTCCTGTCGACGGGTGCCGCGCCCGGATACCTCGCGCTGCGCATCGGCAAGCTGCTCGGCCGCCGCACGATCTGGGTCGACAGCGTCGCCAACGTCGAGGAGCTCTCCCTGTCGGGACGCAGGGTCGGCAAGCACGCCGACCTGTGGTTGACGCAATGGCCCCACCTGGAACGGCCCGCGGGCCCGCGCTACATGGGGTCCGTGCTGTGACCCGGGAGGACCTCCGCTGATCTTCGTCACCGTCGGAGCCCAGATGCCCTTCGACCGTCTCGTCGGCACGGTCGACGAGTGGGCGGGGAGGGCGGGGCGGAGCGACGTGTACGCGCAGATCGGCCCCACCTCGCTCGTCCCGAGGCACGTCGCTTGGACCCATCATCTCACTCCGGGCGAGTTCCGCGAGCGAGTCGACGAAGCGACGCTGGTCATCGCCCACGCCGGCATGGGCTCCATCCTCACGAGCCTGGAGTCCGGCACGCCCCTGCTCGTCTTTCCGCGCCGGGCCCGCTTTCGCGAGACGCGGAACGACCATCAGGTCGCGACGGCGAGATGGCTCGACGAGCAGCGCAAGGCCCTGGTGGCATGGGACGAGCAGGAGCTCGTCTCGACGCTGGACGGCCTGGACCGGCTCGAACCGCCGGCGCGCATCTCGCCCTGGGCTTCACCCCCGTTGCTGCGGGCGATACGCGACTTCATCGAGGACCAGTGACACCATGTGTGGATTCGCCGGATGGGTCTCCCTGAGCCCAGCCGTGGAGCAGCCCGAGGTGCTGGACGCCATGTCCTGGAGCCTCGAGCACAGGGGCCCCGACGAGGGCTCCACGTGGGACGACGGTACGTGCTTCCTCGCGCACCGGCGCCTGTCGATCATCGACCTCGCCAGCAGCCATCAGCCGATGCTGCATCCCGCCGGCGCCGGCGTCCTCGTCTTCAACGGGGAGATCTACAACTTCGAGACTCTGCGCCGCGAGCTCCAGGGCGCGGGAGCGACGTTCGAGACACGCGGCGACACGGAGGTCCTGCTGCAGATCCTCGAGCGCGACGGCCCGCCGGGCATCGACCGACTGGACGGCATGTTCGCCTTCGCGCGCTGGGATCGCAGGCGGCGCACGCTCCTCCTCGCGCGCGACCCCCTGGGCGTCAAGCCGCTCTACTACGCGCGGCCCGACGCCGACACGCTCGTCTTCGGCAGCGAGATCAAAGCCGTCCTGCGCCACCCGGCCGTGGACCGCGGCCTCGATCACGCCGGCCTGCGCCAGGTCCTGCGCTTCCGTTCGGTGTACGGCACCCGGACCCTGCATCGGGGAGTCGCCCAGCTCGAGCCCGGAACCTGGCTGGAGTTCGGTCCGGCGGGCCTGCGGTCCGGACGCCACTACGACCTTGCCGAACGCGCGGCGGCCGAGCGGGAGCTCGCGCGCTCCAGCAGCGACGACCGGCGCCTTGAGCGCGCGCGCGGTCTCTTCGAGGATGCCGTGCGCAAGCGCCTGATCGCCGACGTGCCCGTGGGGGCCTTCCTCTCCGGGGGTCTCGACAGCAGCCTGATCGTGGCCGCCATGCGCCGCCTTCGCGACCCCTCCGACGAGCTGCGCACCTTCTCCGTCGGGTTTCGCGGGGACCGCGACAGCGAGCTGCCCTTCGCGGCTCGCGTGGCCGAGGCCGTGGGCAGCGTCCACCGCGAGGTGACGCTCGGCGAGGCGGACTACGCCGCGGGTCTGGCGCCCTTCAGCGCCTTCCGCGACGCGCCGCTCTCCGAGCCCGCGGACGTGGCCATGGGCTACCTGAGCCGCGAGGCGAAGCGCGTCGTGAAGGTCGTGCTCTCGGGCGAGGGAGCCGACGAGGCGTTCTGCGGCTACCCCAAGTACCGGTTCGCCGAAGCGCCCTGGGCCCTGCGCGCGGGCCTGCGCCTCCTGGGGGCCGAGCGCTGCGCGCGGGTGGGCGCCGCGCTCGGTCTCGAAGCGCGTCGAGTGCGCATCGCCGTTCGTTCCCTGGGAGAGCGCGACGAGCTCGATCGCTTGATGGTCTGGTTCAGCTACCTGGACCGCGCCCAGCTGCGCTCGCTCTTGCCCGGTCTGGGCTGGGACGACGAGGACTGGCAAGAGACCCGTGCCGTGCAGGTGGACGCCCTCGCGCGTTTCGCCGGCTGGCGGCCGTTGATCCGCATGCAGGGCCTGGACCTCACCACCTGGTTGCCGTGCAACCTGCTCGAGCGCGGAGACCGCATGACCATGTCGGCCGGGCTCGAGGGCCGCGTGCCTTTCCTCGACAAGGCTCTGGTGCCGTGCGCCCTGGCGCTGCCTGCGCGGCTGAAGGTGCGCGGCAGGGTGCTCAAGTGGCCCTTGCGCCAGTGGGCCCGCGAGCAGCTGCCGGCGGAGATCGCGCGCCGGCGCAAGTGGGGCTTTCGCGTGCCCCTCGCGGCCTGGTTCCGCGAGGGCCTGCGCGAGACGCTGCGCGATCACCTGATGGATCCCGCAGGCATCTGCGGCCGCTTCGGCGATGCGACGGCGATCAGCGGCCTGCTCGAGCGCCACGACCGCGGCGAGGTGGACGCGAACCTCGCGCTCTGGACCCTGCTGGCCGTGGAGGTCTGGGAGCGCGGGCTGCGCGAGCCGACCTCCCACGCGCGGTTGACGGGTTGACTCTCACGCGCGGCCGAGCCGGCCGCTCGAGAGCGCCGTTCTCAGCCGAACCCGCTGTTCCTTGCGCAGGAAGCGTCGCACCTCGGGCGGCGCCCAGCGCTCGGCCCGCCGCAACCCGGCCCAGAGGAAGCCCGCCGCCATGCAGACACCCCCGATCACCCAGGGCCTCTCCAGCGTTCGATATGCGCACGAGAGGAAGTGGAAGGAGGGGTCGTAGCCCAGGCGGTAGGCCAGCATTCCCTTGAGGAAACGGTGCCCGAGCATGCCGCGTCGCCCCGTCGTCACCGGACCGTGGTGGTCGACCTCGAGCTCGCGCAGGGTCTGCACTCCCCAGCCGGCCATGCGCACCTGGATCTCGGCCAGGCTGTCCTCCCCCCCCTGGCGCAGGACCGCGTAGCCGCCGATCGCCTGGAAGACCTCGCGGCGGAAGAGCTGCACGGCACCGGCCACGCTGTTGCGCGCCACGTCCTGGCGCGTGCGCCGGCCCTCCCGGAGCTCGTAGATCTGGCCGCCGGCGAGGCCGAGCTCGGGTCCGGCGCGAAAGGCCTCGACGAGCCGCGCGAAGTAGTCCGGCGCGAAGCTCACGTCCGCGTCCAGGTTGCCCAGGAGGTCGAACCCGAGACCCTCGAGCTCGCGGCGGCCGTGCTCGAAGGCGCGGCTCTTCGACCAGAAGCCGGCGTCCTCGGTCTTCTCGCGCCGCACGAAGCGCAGGAAGGAGAGCCGCGGCAGCCACGAGCGCACGAGCTCGTCGGTCCCGTCGGTGGAGCCGTCGCTGACGACCACCCACCTCTCCGGCGGCCTCTGCTGAGCCGCCATGGACGCGAGGGTGTAGCCGATCCTCTCGGCCTCGTTGTAGGCGGGGGTGACGAGGGCGTAGCGCATGGGTCCGGGCGGCACGGAACGATACCAAGTCCACTCGCCGGGGCGGCCATCACAGCCGGGACGCCGTTCCAGCCGATAGGCTAGGATCGCCCCGTTCCGAGCATGAGTGTGTCCTCGTTCTCACTCCTGGGCGCAGCCCTCCAGCCTGGCGTCCTGCAGGAAGCGCCCTACGTCCGGGACGGCTTCGGTCAGCACCTGTACGACAACCAGACGAACCTGCATCCGGTCGCTCTGGGCGTACTGATCGTGCTGGGCCTGGCGACTCTGCTCGCTCGGCGGCGGAACGCGCTGATCCCGATCGTGCTGATGGCCTGCTTCGTGCCACAGTCCCAGCGCATCGTCATCGCGACACTGGACTTCACCATGCTGCGCCTCATGGTCCTCGTCTGTGTCCTGCGGATCTCGACGAGGGGGGAGGCTCGGGCGTTGCGTTTCGGACCGCTCGACTCGCTCGTCCTGGCTTGGGCGATGGTCAGCTTCGCCGCCTACTGCACGCTGCGCGGGACCGTGAGCGCCTTCGTCTTCCAGACCGGCCTGATCTTCGATCAGCTCGGGTTCTACTTCGTCTTTCGCTGTCTCCTGAGGGACTGGCAGGACCTCGACCGCTTGTCCTGGATGGCGTCCTGGGCAGCGATCGTCAGCCTGCCCTTCTTCGTGGTCGAGAACCTCACCGGGCGCAACGTGTTCGCGTTCTTCGGCGGCGTCTCCCCCTTCACGATCGTCCGGGAAGGACGAATGCGCTGCCAGGGCCCCTTCGCCCACGCGATCATGGCGGGCTGCTTCTGGGCCGTCCTGCTGCCGCTCGTCGCGAGCCGTTGGTGGCGTCCTGGAGGCAAGGCACTGGCCGTGGCTTCGTCCACGGCGATCCTGGGGATCGTCTACTGCAGCGCTTCGAGCACGCCGGTGTTCGCCGTCGCGGCGGCGATCTTGGGCGCCGGTATGTTCACGATGCGCAGGCACATGCGTCTCGCGCGCTGGACCGCGGTCGTCTTCATCGTGATCGTCCACTTCGCGAGGGAGCAACCGGTCTGGCACCTGATCTCGCGGATCAGCGCGGTCGGCGGCTCGACGTCCTATCACCGCTACAGGTTGATCGACGCCGCGATCCGCCAGTTCCCCGAGTGGGCCCTGCTCGGCACGGAGTCGACGGCCCACTGGGGATGGTACCTGTTCGACGTCACCAATCACTACGTGGGGGAGGCCGTGCGTGGAGGTGCCCTGACCCTCGCGCTGTTCCTGGCCTACATCGTCGTCTCCTTCGGCACCGTGGGCCGCCTGTGGCGGGCGCAACGCGGGAGCCGCTACCGGACCGCGATGGCGTGGGCCCTGGGAGTGAGCCTGTTCGCCCACTGCTCGATGTTCATGGGAGTCAGCAACTTCGCCGAGCAGGGCTTGTGCATCTGGTTCCTGGTCGTCGCCGCGCTCGGTTCGCTGGGCTCTTCGGCAGCAGTGGCCGTGGGCCGCCGCAAGCGTGGTCGATCGAGGGCCCTGGGCCGGCGCTCCCCCGCGGCGCTGTCCGCGAGCGGCGCGCGCGAACGCGGGCAGGTAATCGATCAGAAGCGCGTCGGAAGCGAGGTCGCCCTCCGCTACGATCTCGCCAGCGATGATGGGCGAGCGCTCCAGACGTAGCCGATCGGCATCCGCCGGCCACCTCGCGCTCGGGTTCGGGCTCCTCGGAATCGTCGGGGCGAGCACGCTGGTCCGGCTCGACGGGATGACCCACCGCGAGGAGTCGCGCCGCCGGCTCGAGCACGCGGTTCCGATCGAGGACATGACGGGCGACGGCTTCGTGGGATCGGGCGCCTGCCGCTCGTGCCACCCTGCGCAGCACGCTTCGTGGCGCGTGAGCTTCCACCGCACGATGACGCAGAGGGCCCTTCCCGGGAACGTCGTCGGCGACTTCGACGACGTCAGCCTGACGCTGCCGGCGAGGGAGCTCGGGGAAGCGGGGCGCCATCACGCGCGGGAGTTCCGGCTGGAGCGCCGCGGCGACGAGTTCTGGGTGCGCATGGCGGACCCGGACTGGGAAGCGCGGCTGCGGTCCGCCGGCGTCCATCCGGACTCCGTCGAGGTTCCGCCGGTCGTCTGGCGGCGGGTCGTGATGACGACCGGGAGCCACCTCCAGCAGACCTGCTGGGTCGAGGGCGAATCCCCGGGGCGTCCGCACAACCTGCCATTCATGTGGTTGATCGAGGACCGGCGCTGGGTACCGCGCGACGACGTGTTCATGGCGCCGCCGGGCGCCCGGCGCTTCTCCACCTGGAACGACAACTGCATTCAATGCCACTCCGTGGGCGGCTGGTGGAACCTGGATCCACGCACCCGCAGCAGCGAACGGGTCGCGGAGCTCGGAATCGCCTGTGAAGCCTGCCACGGTCCGGCGCTGGAGCACTGTCGAGCCAACCGCGATCCCGCCCGGCGCTACCGCGGGCACCGCACGGGCGATCCCGACCCCACGATCCGCAATCCGGCGCGGCTCCCGGCACCGGCCTCGTCCCAGGTCTGCGGGCAGTGCCACGGGATCCTGCAGTTCGTCGGCTCGGCGTTCCTCGCGGGCGAGCGCTACGCTCCTGGTGACGAGCTGAACGACACGCACAGGGTCGTTCGAGGGAGCGCTCCCGGTCAGGGGATCCTGGAGGACGGTCCGCACTTCCTCGAGGAGCGCTTCTGGCCCGACGGAATGGTGCGCGTCTCGGGTCGCGAGTACAACGCCATGATCGAGTCGGCGTGCTTCGAGGGCGGCGAGCTCTCGTGCCTGGCGTGCCATTCGATGCACGGATACGAGAGCGCGGACCACCAGATGCGGCCCGGCATGGCGAGTGACGAAGCGTGCTTCGCATGCCACGCCGACTACCGGGAGCGCGTCGCGGAGCACACGCATCACGACCCCGCTTCGGCAGGGTCCGCCTGCTACGACTGCCACATGCCCCACACGGTCTGGGGGCTGCTGAAGGCCATGCGCAGCCACTGGATCGACAGTCCGCGCGTGGGTGACTCGCTCGCCGCGGGCAGGCCGAACGCGTGCAATCTGTGCCACCTCGACCGGACGCTGGGGTGGACGGCGCGGCGTCTCGAGGAGTGGTACGGACAGAGCGCCCCCGAGCTGACCCGGGATCAGGACGAGATCGCGTCCGGGATACTCTGGCTCCTCGGCGGGGATGCGAACCAGCGGGGCCTGGTCGCCTGGCACATGGGCTGGGAGCGCGCCCAGCGGGCGTCGGGCACGGACTGGATGGCGCCGTTCCTGGCGAACGCGCTGCTCGACCCGTACGCCGCCGTGCGCCACGCCGGAATCAGGTCTCTGCGGACCCTGGCCGGGTTCGAGGACTTCGAGTACGACTACGTCGCTCCGCTCGAACGCGAGCAGGCGGTACGGGCGATCGCCAGGGACTGGCGCTTCGAGCCCGGGCCGGGCCAGGACGGGTCGAGTGCCCGTCTCCTGATCGGGGACGACGGACGGCTCCGCGTCCCGAGTCTGCTGCGCTTGATCCGGGCCCGCGACGAACGACGCGTCGTGCTCGCGGAATAGGCGCAATGATCGACATCGAGCCCGGGTCGGGAGCCGACGGCGACGCCGACGACATGGTGCGCCTCCACCTGCGCGTGGGCTGGTACGGCCTCCTCGTCTTCCTCACGCTCGGCGTGACGCTCGAGGCGCTGCACGGCTTCAAGGCCGGCTTCTACCTCGACCTCTCGAACGAGGCCCGGCGGCTGCTCTGGAGGCTGGCCCACGCCCACGGGAACCTGATCGCGCTGATGAGCGTGGCCTTCGCCGCCACGTGTCGCCTCGCGCCGGGCCTCTCGGGCCGGAGGCGGGCGTGGGCCTCGCGCTGCATGCTCGGCGCCCTGGTCCTGGTTCCCCTGGGGTTCTTCCTCGGCGGGCTCTGGCTCTACCCCGACACGGGAGATCCCGGCGTCGCGATCCTGCTGACGCCGGTGGGGGCGGCCCTGCTCTTCGTCGCCGTGCTGCTGACCGCCGCCGGATGCCGCCGCCGCGCGGCGGACGCCGCGTCGTGAGACCGCGCTCGCGCCGGCGCGCCGTACATCCGACCCGAACGAACGCGGAGCGAGCCCCACAGGGGCGCCCGCTCCGCGGCCGATCCGGCTCGATCGAGCTCAATCGTCGTTGATGTCCATCAACTCACCCGTGTCGTCCCACACGTTTCCGGTGATCTGCAGGTCCGGTGAGTAGGTCCCGCCGGTCGACAGGACGCCGTAGCGGTAGCCGCGCAGGAAGCGGTTGTTGACGATCCGGCTGTTGGTGAGGGGATAGGAAGAGCCCCACATGTAGATGGTGTAGTTGCCACCGTTGAGCCAGTTCCCCTCCATGACCATGTTGTCGATGGGCCCGACCTCCGCTCCGTTCATCGAGGTCGCGTTCGACGCGTGCCCCGAGATGTCGACGGGGAGGTCGAGGTTGTTGCCCCGGATCAGGATGTTGGAGCCGGCCCGGGTCTGGTTGCAATCGGCGTGGGCTCCCACCGCCATACCCAGGTGGTGGATCCAGTTCGCCTCCAGCAGGGTGTTGGACCGCATCTTCACGCCGTCGGCCTGGTGGTGGTGGATGTTGCAGCGCCGCGCGGTCCAGTTGCCCGAAAGGCTGAAGATGGCCGCGGACTGGGAGCCGGTGAGCTCGCAGTCCTCGATCACGGTCCCCGAGACTCCGGAAGCGAACTCGATACTGTAGGAGCGCGAGAACCCCGAATCGATGCGGCAGTTGCGGATGGTGACGTTGTTCGCCGAGACGTAGACGATGCCGCTGATGTTCAGGTTCTCGACGACCTGGCCGGGCGTCGAGGCGGTGACCGAGCCCGACGGGGTCAGATCACCGCTCGGACCCGTGTTGTGCGGGCCGGGCTTGTCCCCGGAGCCCTCGTCCCTGACGTCCAGGATCACGTCGCGCGTCGTCGACCCGAGCCCGTTGGTGATGTTCTCGATCGAGAGCCGAGCCGTGTAGTGGCCCGGAACGAAGCCGCTCACCGAGCCCTCGTGGAGGCTGACCTGCAGGCTGACCGACTGCCCGGGGTTCAAGGTGCCGCTGGCGGCGTCCCGGAAGACCACCCAGGGCTCCGACAGCGTCGCGTGCCACTGGATCGTCGCCGTCCCCGGATTCTGCAGCGAGTAGGTCTTGCTCAGCGGTGAGAAGGGGCCGCCTTCCACGCCGCTGCTCGTGAAGCCCGTGTTCGGCGTCACCGCCAGATAGCCGACGTCCGGGTCGCCCGGGCCAGCCGCGTAGTTCTGGTCGATGTCGGTCGGCGAGAGCGCGCGGTCGTAGAGAGCGACGAGGTGGTAGGCCCCGCGCCACGGCCTGGCCACGCTGAGCTCGTTGCCCAGGCAGAGCACGCCGTCCGGGTTCCAGTTCGAGAAGGCGCCGCCGATCGTCGCCGCCGCCTGTCTCTCGCCGTTGACGTAGATCTGGGCCGCCCCGGCCGCGTCGCGGGTCATCGCGACGTGCAGGAGCTCCGCGGTCACCGTTCCCGAAGGCGTCGTCAGCTGCGGGCCGCCGCCGTCGCCGCCCGAGGGGTAGTCCGTCGATCGCACGCGACCGTCGAACGTGTCCTGCGGGTAGCCCCCGTAGCGGCCCTGCCCGAGCATGAAGTTGGCGCCGCCGCCGTGCGTCATCGTGATGATCCGGGCCGGACCGTCCTGCGAGACGGTCGCGGTGCGAATCCACGCCTCGATCGTGAACTCGTTCGTGGCCGTGCAGGCCGCGTAGAGCTTGCTCGCGGGCCCCATGGTCCGGACGTGGGTCGCGGAGTCGAGCGAGAGCGCCCCCGACGTCCAGGTCACGGAGGACGGATCGGAGACCGACAGGTCCATGGGCGGAGCGACGCCCGACACGTCGTGGACGACGCTGCCCGCGCCCTCCTCGAGGTCGTAGAGGGCGACGATGCCCGCCGTGACGCGTCCCCCGCCGGCTTCGCCGAGCTCGAGGATCACGTCGCGGGTCGTCGAGCCGGCGCCGTCCGTCGTGTTGAGGAAGGAGATCTCCGCCTCGTAGCGCCCGGCGCTGAACCGGCTGACCACGAGCTGGTCGATGGACACCAGGACCTGGGCCGACGCCTCGGGCGCCAGGGTGCCTTCCGCCGGATCGCTGATGACGAGCCAGGGCGCCGAGACGTGAGCCGACCAGTCGAGCGGGTCGGCGCCGCTGTTGGACAGCGTGTACCGCATCTCGCCGGGGGTCACCGGGCCGCCGACGTCGCCCGAGGCCCGGAAGTCCTCCTCCGGCGAGACCTCGAGCACGCCGCCGGCCTCCGCCCCCCAGATCCGCAGCAGGAACCCGAGCACCAGGTAACCACCCGGGTCGGAGGGCGTCGCGTAGTAGACGTTCGCGGGATAGTCGCCCGCCACCAGCCGCTCGGCGACCTGGTGGTTGATGCTGATCGTCAGGTCGACGTATCCGCGGCCGGCGACGGTCCCGCCCGTGTCCGAGAAGTTGATCCACGGTACGGGCGAGTCCGTGTACCAGCGGACCGTGTGACGACCGCGGTTGCGGAGCCGGTAGGTGCGCTCGCCGTCCGGGAAGGGTCCGCCTTCCGGGCCGGCGATGACGACGACCGAGCCGTCGCTGGCCAGCGTCTCCGTGTCGAGATCCCCGTTCTCGCCCTCCACGAACAGCGCCGACTCGCTGACGTGGCCCCCCCCGGACCATGGCGAGCAAGCGCCGGCTGCCAGTGCGCTCGCGAGCGCCAGCCACTTCAATCCCGTACAGCCGCCGGTTCCGTTCTCTGTCCTCATCTCGAGTTCCCCTCTTCGTCGCTGGTGCGAGAACACGTCAAGTGCTCTTGGTGCTGGGTGGGTCCGGAACGAAGCGCGGCATGCTACCCGCTCGGGAGCGGGGTGTCATCGCTCGCACCGAACTACCGTCCAGGGCACTGACTTGCCTGCTAAAGGGGCGCTATTGGGCTCCATCTTCTGCGATGGACGGACCGATGGGTCGGTCCTCTGCCGCACCGGGTGCCCGGCAGGGCATCCGCGAGGCCCCCTCGTCTCTGCTTGCGCATCCTCGGCACGAACGGCTCCCACTGCCGGAAGACCGTTCGCCTCAGCTCGGATCTCTCGTTTGCGAATCGCCTGTCGAATCCCCGCTGGCCGAGGAGGCGAATGACCTCGACCAGACCCGCCCCTCATCGGCGGCCCCTCGATCTGGCCTTGAAGCGATTCCGGGAAAGGTCGGGCCGCGCCCTCGGGGCGCCTAGGCGCACTCTAGGCTCGCCCGGACGACCTCGTCCATCTGCTCCTCCGCCTGCCGGAGCACGGCCGGGAGTCGCTCGCGCAGCACCGTCCGCGCGTCGTCCCTGCGCCTCCACGACTCGAACAGACGGTCGGCCATCGTGGGCTCGTCGAGCTCCCGCGGGTCCACGATGTGCTGCTCCTGGCCACAGCACTCGAAGACGCCCTCGAACTTGGAGCTGTACGACACGGCGGCGGTGGGGACCCCCGAGGAGAGCCCGGCGATGGTCGAGTGCATCCGGCTGCCACAGAACCAGTCGAGCCGCGAGATGACCCACTTGGTCTCCGCGGCGTCCAGGGTCGGCGGGAGGACCTCGACCCGCTCGCGCGCCGCCGGGCCGAGCCCGGCCACGACCTCGGCGCACGCTTGCGGGTCGGACTCGTAGTTCCCGGGCGGAACGAGCACGTGCGGCACCAGGAGGACGCGGGCATCCGTCGCGCTGATGATCCGCGACAGCAGCCCATCGATGACCCGGCGGTAGCTCGCCTGGTGGCGGAAGTTGCGCAGCATCAGCTCGGGGTTGAGGTACATCAGTCCACTCACGTTGAGCCCGATTCGCGGCGTGTCGCTCGCCGCCAACCAGCCGGCCACCCTGTCGCCGAGCTTCGCGCCGGGCGCGCGCGCCTGCAAGCCGAACGCGACGTCGACGCCGAGGCGGTGTCGCTGCGGATCCAGATCACTGCCCAGGAGCTCGAGCAGCACCTCGAAGCTCCGAGCGTCGCGCGCCCACGCCTGACGCGCGCGGCGGACGATCCTCTCGGCGAGGCGGCGACGGCGCGGCGAGAGGAACGGCCCGTACGTCTGCGGCATCAGGATCAGCGGCCGGCCCTGCTCCAGCGCGAGGAGCTTGGGGAACGTCACGATCCAGAACCGGTGCTTGCTGAGCTCGTCCGTGAAGCCGTCGCCGCTGCTGAGGTCGAGGACGATGCTGGCATCCCGGAGCGCCTTCAGGGCGGGGTTGCCGAGCCCCCCCAGCCAGCCCGAGACCCGCATGTTCCAGAAGCAGTCCCGGCGGTAGTACCGGCGCGAGTGCGTGCCGACGAGAAGGCGGTAGCGGCGCTCCTGGCCGTCGACGTTCAGCTTGCCCTCCGGGCCGTCCGCGCGGAAGTCGAAGACCGTGATCCGCGCTTCGGGACAGCGCCGGAAGATGCCTTCCAGCGTCGAGTCGCAGAGGGCGGAGAGACCGAGGTTGCCGGTCGAAGAGGGGGCCGCACCGAAGAGGCAAGCGTTCAGCATGCGGGCTCGCCGGACCGGGGCGTGGCGGACGGGCGCGGGGCGCGGACGCGCCCCCGCCGAGCTCAGCGCGCGCCCCGACAGGAGAGGACCGCCCACACCGTACGCGTCAGCAGCCCGAAGTCCATCAGCAGGCTGCGCCGCTGGGCGTAGCGCACGTCCATGCGCACCCAGTCGTCGAACTTGACGTTGCTGCGGCCGCTGACCTGCCAGATGCAGGTGAGGCCGCCGGTGAGGCTCAAGCGGCGTCGCTGCCAGGGCTGGTAATAGGGCACCTCGTCGAGCGTCGGGGGGCGCGGTCCGATCAACGTCATGTCCCCGCACAGCACGTTCCAGAGCTGCGGGAGCTCGTCGATGCTCGTCTTGCGCAGGAGGCGGCCGACGGCCGTCATGCGCGGATCGTCGCGGATCTTGAACACCGGGCCTTCGGCCTCGTTCCGGTCGCGCAGCCCCTCCTTCAGGCGCTCGGCGCCGTTCGTCATCGAGCGGAACTTGTACATCGTGAAGGGCCGTCCGCCCTTGCCCGCCCGCTGCTGGCAAAAGATCACGGGACCGGGCGAGTTGAGCTTGATCGCGAGTGCGACGACCAGGAACAGCGGCGCGAGCAGGAAGATCAGCGTGCAGGCGACCACGACGTCGAGCACACGCCGCCACGCGGGCAGCTGCTGGACGAGCTCCGGTCTCAGGTCCTCGACGCAGCGCCAGGGCGGGCCCGACGCGACGCGCGCGTCCCACAGGGGCGCGGTCGCACGCCGGCCCTTCCCGTCCCCGTTGCGGCGGTCGATCGTTCCGCCGTCCCCGTTCGGGCTCTCGCCGTCCCCGCTCGAGCGCTCGTCTTCCTCGTTCGAGTTGGCCTGCTCGTAGGCGTAGACCTTGCACTCGCAGTCCAGCCCCTTCGCGACGCCTCGCGTCTGGACGTCGTCGGCGAGGACCCACGCCTCCTGACCCCCGGTGCTCGGGAGCAGCACGCCGAACGTCTCGGCGTCGAGCGACCCGATCACGTCGGACGCCCGGGCGCGGTCGGCGAGGATCGCACCGATCGGTCGCGACGACCGCGGCTGCTCCGCGCTGAAGACGACGATCGAGAAGACGTCGTCGCTACGATCGGCGCGGGCCCACTCGCGGTCCACGCACACCATGAACTCCTCCGCGGGCAGGATGCGAGGCGCGCGCGGCGGCTGGCGGCGGAGAGCGAAGAGACGCGTGTGATTGGTAAGTCGGCGACTCATCGCACGACGGAGATACGCGCAGAGGATTGTAGAGACGAAGGTGGACGGAACGACGATACGAGGGGGCTCGATGACCCGGTGGGCTCGGGCTCGACAGCCGCTTGACCTGGCGCTGCCGAGCCCCCGTGCGGGCAGGTCTGCAGCACCCTCGAGGAAAGTCTATCGCGGGAGCCGCCCTTGGGGAGCCCCCCGCACGGGCTTTTGTGCAGCTTCTCGCAAAAAGCTCGCCGGAGGGGCGACCGCTCCCCCGGCTCCGCCCGACCCGCCGACCGAGGTGTTCTTGGGACGCTCGATCGCGTACCCTTGCGGAGCGCTTCGCGGACGGGGGAGGACCCGGGGTCCTCTACGCGTTCGCGGTCGCGTCGAGCCGCGCGGTCGTCGAGCCGCCCGAGGAAGGCAGAGCCGCGCGCGAGGAGCTCATGCCGAGTGCCCAGGGTCGATCCCCCCGGACTTCCTTGATGGGGTCCTCGATCGTCGCGGCCGTGGCGCAGCAGGCTTCGTGCGAGCTCTCGGGCGAAGCCGTCGTGCTGCACTTCCCCTCGGGGCTCTACTTCGGGCTCAACTCGGTCGGGGCGCGCATCTGGGCCCTGCTCGGCGAGCCGGTGCGCGTCGACGATCTCTGCGCCCGGCTCCTGGAGGAGTACGAGGTCGACCCCGACCGCTGCCGGCGCGACCTGCTGGCGATCCTCCACGAGCTGATCGACGCGCGGCTGATCGAGGTCCGGGGTGTCGCGGATCCGTAGGTTCCTGGACCTCGATGCGGCCGATCGCGGGACGTTCGTCCGGGCTGCGCTGTGGCTCGTGGCGTTCCGCGTCGGGCTCCTGGTGCTGCCGCTCAGGGTGCTCTCGCGCGTCGCCGTCGGCGGGGCGCCGGAGCCCCCCGCAGCGCCTGCCGAGAGCGCCGCCCGCGAGGCGCGCCGCGTGCGCTGGGCGGTGGCGGCCGCCGCGCGCCGCGTTCCCGGCGCTCGCTGCCTCACCCAGGCCCTCGCCGCCCAGCGCCTCCTCGCGCGCTCGCACCCGGCGACCGAGCTCCGGTTCGGCGCCCGTCGCGGCCCGCGCGGCGCCTTCGAGGCCCACGCGTGGCTCGAGCAGGGCGGCGTCGTGGTGTTCGGCGATCCTCAACCCCAGCGCTTCCGCCCGCTCACCGGCGAGAGGACGCGGGAGTGAGTCCTCGCCCGACCCGCGCCAGGAGGCCGGGCCGGCGCCGGCGGGCCGGGGCCCCCGCCGGGCCGACCCGGTCGTCCAGCATTGGGGGCTTGCGCTTTTCGTCCGGAAGGCGCACAAGTATGGGTCATGGAGCGCGCAGGAAGGAGGCGAGAAGTCCAGTGACCACGATCACCGAATCCGGAGCCGGCGCACGCGCCGCGAAGGTGCCGTACGAGACTCCGAAGCTCATCGTCCACGGGTCCGTCGAACGACTGACGGAGGGGACCAAGATCTTCGGCATCGACCAGTCCGGCGGCCTGGAGGCCATCCCGTCGCCGAGCTAGGTGCCTCGCAGGGACAGCTCAGGGACACCTGCGTTCTGCTGCGCGTTCCCCACGCGAGCGCGCTGATGACGCGGGTCCATGGAGCCGCATTCGACGGAGACGACGTACCGCCTGTTCGGGCTCGACCTCGACTCGGACGTCGTCTTTCCCGAGCTCCCTCGCCGATCAGGTACGGCGGACGTCCGCGTGCGTCGCGCGGCCTTCGACGCGGGCGCGCCGGCGGCCGAGGGCGGCAGCTGGTTTCGCGTGTCGGGTCGCGAGATGACGCTCGTGTGGAAGGACTTCGCACGGGTGCGCATCGTCGCCGGGGAGGAGATCCTCGTCGACCCGCTGCCCGAGGTCGAGGAGGAGCTGCTGCGGCTGATCCTCCTGGGTCCGGTGTTCAGCGTCTTGCTCGCGCAGCGCGGGCTGTTCCCGTTGCACGCCTCGTGCGTGGACATCGGCGGCCGGGCGGTCGCCATCGCCGGAGCGTCGGGAAGCGGTAAGTCGGTGCTCGCAGCCGCGCTCCTCGCTCGCGGCCACCGGGTGTTGGCCGACGACATGGTGGCGATCGAGTGCGCGTCGGACCCGCCCGTCGCTCGTCCGGGCCTCCCGTGCATCAGGCTGTGCCCCGAAGCCGCGGCCTGGCTGGACGGCGGGTTCGCCAGTCCGCCCTTCGCGAGCACGCGCGACGGCAAGGGGATCTGGCGCGTCCCCGACTTCGAGCAACGCACCGCGACGTTGCGGGAGGTCGTCGTGCTCGACGCGCGCGAGCGACTCGAGCTCGAGCGGCTCGACGCGCAGTCCGCCTTCGCGGAGACGCTCCGGAACGGCTACCGCCCCGACCTCTCGCGCGCGGTTCTGGGCCCCGAGGAGCACCTGGCCCGCGTCGCGAGGATCGCGACGTCCGTCCCCATGTACCGCCTCTTTCGACCGCTCTCGCTCCCGTTCCTCGACCGGGTCTGCGAGGAGCTCGAGGCGTACGAGCGCCGGTGACCTCTGGGATGGGGAAGGCGGCCACGATCCAGCTCGAAGCGGACTTCCTGCAGGCCGTCCTCGCGGCTTCGGATCAGGCCGATCGCAGGCGATCCGTCCGCGGCGCGTACCGCCCGGAGCTGGACTGGGACGGGCTGGCGCGGACGGCCGTGCGGAATCGGGTCTTCCCGCTGTTCTACAGCCGAGCACTCGCCTGTGGGGACGACATCGTTCCGCGCGAGGTCCGCGAACGGCTCGACCTCCAGCACCTGCGCGCCAAGTGCTTCGGACTGCTCTTGACCCGCGAGCTGCTCCGGCTGATCGACCGCTTCGAAGACCACGGAGTCGAGGTCCTGCCGTACAAGGGGCCCGTGCTGGGCAAGGAGCTCTACGGTGACGTGGCGCTGCGCCAGTTCGCCGACCTCGACGTGCTCGTTCAGCGGGCGGCCGTGCCCGAGGCGACCCGGCTGCTGCGGGACCTCGGCTACGAGCGTCAGGCCGGCGAGGAGGACGTCGACCCGGAGGCCGTTTGCGAGGTTCATCTCGAGAACGAGCAGAACGGCGTGCTCGTCGAGCTGCACTGGGACATCCTGCCCGCGCGCCACGCCGGGCGGCTGGCGACCGAGGAGCTCTGGGAGCGGTCGCGCTCGATGACCTTCGAGGGCAGACGGCTGCGCGCCTTCCTGCCCGAGGATCTGCTGCTGGTCCTGTGTGCCCACGCCGGGGAGAAGCACCGCTGGATGCGGCTGCAGTGGGTCTGCGACGTCACCCACCTGCTCGTCGCGTACCCGGACCTCGACTGGGATCGCTGCCTGGAGCACGCGGACCGCGCGGGTCAGGCCGACGCCGTCCTGCTGGGAGTCCTCCTGGCGTGGGCTCTGCAGGACGCTCCGCTCCCCGCGCGGATCCTCGAGCGCGCTTCACGCACGAAGCTGACCGCGCAGGTCGGGATCGTGCAGGGGCGAGTGCTCAGGGAGGACGGCGGCCTGCCCACGTTCGCCGAGTGGTACGCATTCCAGCGCGCGGTCGCCCGGCGGAAGGGCGGCGCGGCAGGCAGGCGCGGCATGGCGACCGGGTGGCTGTCGTATGCCCGGGCGGTGCTGTCTCCGGACTGGACCGACCGCGAGCAGATGCCGCTGCCGCGCGCCCTGCGCTTCCTGCACTACCTGTACCGCCCGCTGCGCTTGTTGAGGCGGCACGGCCTGGGGCTCGTCCGCCGCCTCGGAGCCCCCACGCGCGGGAAACGCCCGCCCGGGCTCAACGCGAGCGAAGGGTGATCACCGCCCGCGCGCCGCGCTCGCGGCGCAGGAACGGGAAGGCCCCCACGTCGGGCCGCGAGCCGTCGGCGTCCGGCGGGCCCGCGGGATCGCCGGCATCGATGCACGGCGAGTTCCTGTGCAGGCGATGGTCGCGGCTCGCCGCGTCCCTGAAGCGAGGGTCGAGGTCGAAGTTCCCGAGTCCGGGCCAGCCGCCCTCGACGTCGCTGTAGGTGACCGTGCTCCGGCCGCCCAGGCTCTCGGGGACGTTGTCCCAGACGATGCTGCTCGCGAGGGACGCCGCGAAGGCGCCGCCCCCCTCCGCGAGGCGCGCGAAGCCGTGCGCCGCCGTGTTCTCGACGAGCGTGCAGCGGTCCAGGTTCGCCCGACCGTAGACGCCCCCGCCGCGGCCGCCCTCACCGAAGAGGACCTGGCCGAGCGCCGTGTTCCCGTGGAAGAGGCTGCGAACCACCGATACGCTCGCACCGTCCAACACGTAGAGGCCGCCGCCCGATCCCTGCTCCGAGTACAGCGAGGACACATGATTGGCCGCGAACGTGCACCTCGTGAACGTGAAGTCGCCCGCCCCGAGGAACGCGCCGCCACCGTCGCCCGCCCCGTTCTCGCAGAATGCGGTGTTCGAGATCGTCCCTGACGAGGCCGGGCTCGCGGCGGCGTAGAGCCCGCCTCCGAAGTAGCCGTCGAACGACTCGTTGCGCGAGATCGCGCAGCCCTCGATCGTCACCTCGCATCCGAACAGCGCGATCCCGCCGCCGCGGAATTCGCCCGAGTTGTCCGCGACGAGCGAGTCCTCGAGGCGCAGGGTCCCGCCGCGCGCGACGATCCCGCCGCCCTGGTCGGGGACGCCGAGGACCCGGTTGCCGTTGGACGAGACGTCGCATCCGATCAGCGTGCTCTCGCACACGACGAGCGTGATCCCCGAGGCCTGGAGCGGCTCGACGCCGCCGCCGAAGTTCGTGTTGTGGTGGATCGAGCTGCCGGCGAGCTCGACCGTCGAGCCGGTGGCGTAGATCGCCTCGCCATTCTCGTGGCCGCTGAGCTCGCAGTCCTCGAGCACCAGGTGGGAGCCGTCGGCGTAGATCCCCCCTCCGCGCGGCGTGGGGAAGGAATGGGGCAGGTCGTTGTCCACGAACTTGCAGTCGCGGAAGGTCGCCGACGACCCGAGGCACAGGACGCCGCCGCCGCGCATCACGCCCGCCAGCTCGGTTCCACCGCCGTTCTTGATCGTCAGGCCGCGGAACTCCGGAGCCTCGCCCGCGAGGATCCTGAAGACGGTCTGGAGCCCACCGCCGTCGACAGCGGTGTGGTCCGCGCCCGCCGAGCCCTCGAGCGTGAGCGTCTTCCCGCGCAGGTCGACGGTCTCCAGGTAGCAGCCGGGCAGGATGAGCAGCGCATCGCCATCGAGCGTCCTCGGCTGATCGATCGCGTACTGGATGCTGCTGAACGGATCGCCCATCGTGCCGCTGCCGGGACCTCCGTACGAGGCGTCGACGTACCAGGTCGTCTGTGCCCGAAGGGCCGCCGCAGGCGTTCCGAGCGCGAGCCCGAGCCCAATCGCTATTCCATTCATCGCCGAAGCCTCCATAAGCCGAACCCCCGCCGTGGGGGCAGTGGACATCCACGGGGTGTCACCCCCGAGCCGCCCGCCAGCGCGCCCTCCGCAGCGCCCCAGCCGACGACCGATCTGCCGGCCGGGCTGCCAAGTCTACCGCGCTCGGCGCGATCTCGCGAATCGCGCCATCGCTGGCCGCCGTGCTCGCCGCGGATCTCGGCGATCCCCGCGAGCTCCCCGGGGGCGGCGCTTACCGGGTTCCCGCGCCGTCCTCGCCCGTCGACCCGGCTGCGAGGCCGCCGGCGCCCAGGCCGCCAGCGCGATCGATCTCCGCCAGGACGAAGTCGAAGTCCATGAAGGGATCGCCGCCCGACCGCGCCCAGCGCAGCCGTCCCTCGCGGTCGATCAGGATCGTCGAGTGGAGCTCCATCTCCTCGAAGTCGTCGTACGACTTGAAGCGCCGCGCGTTCGCGTGGTCCTCGTCCGAGAGCAGCCGGATGGGGAGCCTGCCGATCTCGAGCGCGGCGGCGTTCTTCTCCGGGCCGTCGCTGCTGATCGCCAGGACGTCGACGTCGCGCCTCTCGAAGTCGCCGATGCGCGCGTCGATGGCGGCGAGCTGCTCCACGCAGTGCACGCAACGCGCGCCGAGGTAGAAGACCAGGAGCACGTTCCGGCCGCTGTACTCGGCAAGGCTCACCCGCGCGCCCTCGGAGTCGAGCGCGTCCAGCAGGGGCGCGCGGGGCGGCTCCCAGCGCTCGGGTCCGAGCTCGTCGAGCGCCTGCGCCGCGTAGCGGCGCTGCGTCCGGGGCGCTTGGTCGCGCGGCTGCGCTTCGATGCCCAGGGCGAGCGCCGACTCCCTCCAGCGCAGCCCGGGGTCGGCGTCCGCCCACACGAAGCGCAAGCGCGCCAAAGCGTCCGCCGCTTCCGCGGTCGCGCCCAGCGCGGCGTGGGCGCGCGCCAGGCCCGAGAGGGCGAAGCCGTCGTTCACGACGACCTCGAGCGTGCGCTCGAACGCGCGAGCAGCGAGGGCCGGGCTGCCGCGCTCGAGGTAGCTCTCGCCGATCACGTTGTACAGGATGCGCGGGTAGCTGGGCGGGTCGTTCTCGCGGTGGAAGCGCTCCAGCTGCTCCTGCGCCGCCTCGCCGAGGATGCGCAGGCCGTCGAGGTCGTCGCCGTCGCGCAGCGCGAGGAGACCGCGCGCCTCCGCCAGCTGGCGCGCCAGGAGCGGGTCCTCGCCCGGCTCCTTCTCCATCTCCTTGAGCTCGATCAGGCGCTCGACCGCCGTCTCGCGGTCCCCGAGCGCGAGGTGCGCGAGCGCCTCCGAGTACGTCCGCCAGCGGCGCCACTCGTCCGTGTCCGGCCAGGGCACGCCGTCCTCGCGGACGATCTCTTCCCAGCGCTCGAACTTGACGAGCGCGCGGGCGAGGATGTGCAAGCCTTCGCGGAAGGTGCCGTGGTCGGACGCGTCGGCCTTGTTGTACTTGGGGTCGAGCGGCGCGGCGAGGAGCTCGCGCGCACCGGCGAGCGAGCGCTCGGCCATCCCGAGCTGCTCCTGGATGTACGCGAGGTAGTTGCGGTTGTGCGCGTAGTTCCAGTCGTTGAAGGGGAAGATCATGCGGCGCTGCATGTACTCCTTCTCCACGCGCGTCGCCGAGTCCATCCAGATCGCGCCCTCGTGCCACATCCCGATGCCGCTGTAGATGTGGCCGGGCATGTGGTTGGCGTGGCCCACGTTGCGCGCGAGGCGCCCGTACAGCTCGCAGCTGTCGAGCGCGGCCGCGCCTTCGGCGCCGTCCCAGTTGTGGATCAGGTAGTGGTGCGAGCCCGGGTGCAGCGGGTGCTCGGCCAGCACCTCCTTCAAGAGCAGGTCGTTGCCGGAGCGCGCGCCGGGGTAGCGCTGGAAGTACACGCACAGCCCCAGGAGCGCCTTGGCCTCGACGTCGTCGGGGTAGGCGAGCACGATCTTCTCGAGCTCCTCGGCCAGGACGCGGAACCCCTCGCGATCCTCGTCCATGAGCTCGATCGCCCCGGACAGCTCGGGCATGAAGGCGGCCTCCCACGCCTCGATGTACATGCGCTCGCGCTCGCTGACCGAGCCCTTGCGGCGCACCGCCTCGCGCATCGGGTCCCGCGCCCGGCCGCGCGCCGAGTTCCGGCCCATGGCCCGCGCCAGGCCCCAGTACGCCATCGCGCAGTCGGGGTCGAGCTTCAGGCACCAGCGGAAAGCGCGCTCGGCCTCGTAGTACCAGAAGGAGTGCAAGAGCGTGTTGCCCTGGTCGAACCACTGCTGCACCTCCGCGACCGGCGTCGTGATCGGGAAGTGCGAGCTGCCGATGCCCTCCATCTTCCATGGCCGCTCGCGCGGACCCTCGTCGAAGGCGTCCCCGTGGGCGGAGTGGCCGAGCTTCCTGGCCTCGTCCTTCTCGCTCGAGGCCTGGGCCGGAGGCGAGGCGGCGAGGAGCAGCAGGACGAGGGCGGAACACGCGGGGTCGATCATGGAGCACTCCGAAGGACGAGCCCTCCAATCCTACCTGCCGCACCCCGATCGCGAGTCACGCGCCCGGGTTCCCCCGGGGCTAGAGGGGAGCTCGAGGGCGGCTCAAGGGCTGATGACGATCTGCTCCACCGAGCGGCTGCCCGAGCGGTCGGTCATCGAGACCGAGAGCACCAGCATGCGGTCCGGCTCGAGGCTGGAGAACGAAGAGACGAGGCGCCACTCCAGCGGCAGGCGCGACGGCGCGAACAGGAAGTCTCCGAGCAGCGCGCGGAACGGCACCTCGAGCGAGTCGATCGCCGCGCGCAGGTCGAGCGGGAGGTCGACGTCGGCGAGCCCGTCGGGATCGGAGAGCGAGAGCCGCACGTGGCCCGCCGGCGTCCAGCGCGCCTCGACCAGCGGCCCGCGCGGGTCCTGGTTCGCCGCGTGCTGGATCACGGCGACAGCGTCGACGTCGGCGCTGCCGAGCTCGCCCCCGCTGTCCCAGATCGGGCGCCCGCGCGCGTCGAGGACGGTCCCGCCGACGACGTCGACCAGGCGCACGAAGTGGATGCTGCCGAGGTCGACCGCTCCGGACGCGACGTGCGGGTCGCCCGCCAGGTCCTCCAGATCGAAGGCCTCGCCGCCGGCCTCGACCGGGTCGAAGGGGTCGAGCGGGTTCGTGTCGACGTTCGCGAGCACCGGCACGCCGCCCGCCAGCCCGGCGAAGGAGCCGTAGGGCAGCGTCTCGAAGGCGCCCAGCGGCCCGTCGGGGCCCGCGTAGCGCGTCGCGAACCGCGCGAACGTCGCGCCGTCGGTCGAGACCTCGACGAGAAGCGCCTCGGCGAACACCCGCCCGCCGGCCTCGAAGGCGTTCTCGAAGACGCTGAGATCCGCCCCCGGCCCGTCGGTGATCACGACGTCGAAGCCCAGTGTCACCTGGCCTCCGGCGCCCAGGCTCAGGACGTCGAGCGAGCCGGCGCCGCGCCCGCCGCCGCGCGGGCCGCCCAGGGCGTTCAGCGGGTCGAAGATCCCGCCCCCCGGCCCTTGCTGGAAGTCGACGACGCGCGTCGCGAACCGGTCCTGGCCGTGAGCGGGGGAGTGGAGCAGGGATGCACAGAGCGCCCCCGCGCAAACGATCGAAGCGTCATGAAGGAATCGCATCGCAAGCCTCGAACCTCGAAGACCGCGTGGGTTGTCCGGCTCGCGGCGAGGTTTTCTGGCTCGTGGGTCGACCTCGAGCCGCGCCTTCCCACCCCGATCCGGGGCAGTGGTCGTTGCGGCTCTCGTTCCCACTCACAGCGGCGGGTCCGCGGTGGCTTCGCACCACACTTCCCTCGAGCCGCGAGCGGCGGCATTGTACGCCGCGGTGGAGTGGGCGCAACCTCAGCGATCGGCCTCGTCGGCCGGCGCCTCCTCGCCGGCCGAGTGCCGCTGGATCATCCCCGCCTGGGACAGCATGAAGGCGAACGTCAGCCCGAGGATCCCGAAGACCTTGAAGTTGACCCAGACGTCGTTCGAGAAGTTGCGCCACATGACCTCGTTCAGCGCCGCGAGGACGACGAAGAACACGCCCCAGCGCAGCGTGAGCGTGCGCCAGCCCCGCTCGTCCATCTGCAAGGCGCTCCCGAGCAGCGGCTTGAGGAGCGGCCTTCCACCGATCAACCCCGCGAAGAGGATCGCGGCGAAGAGCAGGCTGGCGAGCGTCGGCTTCAGTTTGATGAAGGTCTCGTCCTGCAGGTAGATCGTCAGCCCGCCCAGGACCAGGACGAAAGCCGCCGTGACCAGCGGCATCGGCGGGATGCGGCGCTCGATCCACCACGAGGCGCCGAGCGACACGGTGATCGCCAGCATGAAGACGCCGGTCGCCCAGTAGAGGTCCGCGAGCTTGAACGCCGCGAGGAAGATCAGCAGCGGACCCAGGTCGAGCGCCAGGCGCAGCGCCGAGGGCGCGGCCGGGCGCGGGGAAACGTCGGAAGGCATGGGCGAAGGGCGCGGCTCTCGCGCGCGGACTACAGCGGACTACAATGGTATGCGGACCGATGACGGCGCGCGAAACACGATCGATGCTCGCTGGCTTCCTCGCCTGGGGGGCGCTCGCGGGCTTGCTCTCCAGCGGGACCTGCGTCGTGGCCTACCACTCGTGCACCGACCCGTGCTGTCCGCACGAGGGCCGCGAGCTGCCACCCGACTGTCCAGGGGCCGGGCGGGCGGACGCGGGCTCGCCGATCGGCGCCGGCATCGCCGCCCACCCGGCGCTGGCGCAGTACCGGCTGGAGCACTACCGCGTCGTGCGCGCCTCCCGCGCCCGCGAGCACCCCGTGCGGGCGCTGACCGACGTCCGGGGCGTGCGCGTGCCCTTCTCCCTGGGGGCGTCCGGCCTGGTGCAGCTCTGCGAGCGCGTCCGGCTCGCCAACCCCGAGCTCCTCGGGCTGCCGCTCGGCTGCGGCGAGCTGCATCCGCTCGAGGTGCGCGAGTCCGGCGCGGCGGTCGAGGTCCGGTTCCAGCAGGTCAGCCGTGGGCCGCACGGGGCCGTCGCGGTCGGCGGCGCGGGGCAGACGTTCGTCTTCGACGCGCGCGGTCGGCTCGTCCTGATCGACAACGCGACCGTGCTCGCCTGGCGCGCTCAGACCCAGTCGCGCGGCGCGAGGTAGCGCTCGAGCAGCCGCGCCTCCGGGCTGCCCGGCTGCGGCGCGTACCGGTAGCGCCAGCGCACCTCCGGCGGCAGCGAGGCAAGGATCGACTCGGCGCGTCCGCCCGCCTGCAGCCCGAAGAGCGTCCCGCGGTCCCAGATCAAGTTGAACTCGACGTAGCGCCCGCGGCGGTAGAGCTGCCAGTCGCGCTCGCGCTCGGTGTACGCAGTGTCCTTGCGCCGCTCGAGGATCGGCAGGTAGGCCGGCGCATAGTGGTCGCCGACCGCGCGCATCAACGCGAAGGCGCTCTCGAAGCCGCCCGCGTCGTGGTCGTCGAAGAACACGCCCCCGATGCCGCGCGGCTCGCCGCGGTGCTTCAGGAAGAAGTACTCGTCGCACTGGGCCTTGAAGCGCGGGTAGACGTCCGCGCCGAAGGGCTCGAGCGCGCGCCGCGCCGTCTCGTGCCAGTGGACGGCGTCGTCGTCGAAGCCGTAGTACGGCGTCAGGTCGAAGCCGCCCCCGAACCACCAGCCCGGCGCCGCGCCCGCCGCGCCTGCCGCGTCGGCGGCGAAGAAGCGCACGTTCATGTGCGAGGTCGGCGCGTAGGGGTTCCGCGGGTGCGTGATCAGGGACACCGAGAGCGCCTCGTAGCCGCGGCCGGCGAGCTCGGGCCGGCGGGCCGTCGCCGCCGCCGGGAGGGCCGCCCCGCGGGCGTGCGAGAACAGGACTCCCGCGCGCTCGAGGACGTCACCGCCCTCCATCACGCGCGGGCGCGCCAGCCCCCCGCGCTCGTCCTCGATGTCCTCGCGCCCGAAGCGCGCCCGCGGCTCGAGGGCCTCGAACGCGGCGCAGATCCCGTCCTGGAGGGCCAGGAGGTACTCGCGCACGCGGCCGAGGGATGCGGGGGATGCGGGCGACCCGGACGGCCCGGACGACATGGGCGCAGGGTACGGCGGGAGAGAAGCGCGCTCCAGCGTCACGGCTCCGAGGGCCGAACGTAGGATGGAAATGGTGAAGCTGACTCTGCTCCAGACGCTCGGCGGCGTGGCCGCGATCGCCGGCGTCGCGCTCAAGATCGGGTTCTGCTGAGGACATCCGCTCGACATGCTCGGGACGGGCATGCTCGTTGGAGGGATCGCCTTGGCCGTGGCGGGGTCGGGCTCGTCGACTCCCGCGGGCTGAGGGCCGGGCGATAGACTGGCCGCGGTCCCAAAACCCCATCCCCCAGCCATGCTTCAGCTCATCGCCCTTGCTCTTGCAGCGAGCTCCGCTGCGCAAGACCCCGAAGGGGTCATCACCGTCGACGGCCGGACCTTCCACACATGGCGCGAGTACGTCGAGTCCGATCTCTTCCGCGCCAAGGGCCTGCGCTGCGGCGCGCCCGCGCTCGACGGCGACCGCGCCGACGTGCCCGCGCCGGACGACTGCGCGTACGCGAGCACGAGCCCGATGCCCGAGTACGAGGCGACCTTCACCCTCGACATCCTCGTGGTCGTGCACGTGATCGAGCGCACGAGCGGCACGGGCCACATTCCCGAGGCGATGGTCCAGAGCCAGATCGACGTCCTCAACGAGGACTTCCAGGCGATCGCGGGGACGCTCGGCGGCCCCGGGAACGACGGCATGATCCGGTTCCACCTGGCGACGGTCGACCCCGTCGGCGACCCGACGACCGGCATCACCTACTCGGTGAACAACGAGTGGTTCAGCGACTCGGGCTCGTACTGGACGAGCCTCGCCTGGGACACGCACCGCTTCCTCAACATCTACACGAACGACGCCGGCGGCTACCTCGGCTACGTCCCCGACATCCCCCAGGGCGGGCTCGTGGGCGAGTCGCGCGACCGCGTGGTCGTCCTCTGGTCGGCCTTCGGCCGCGACGCGCCGATCGGCCCGCCCTACGACAAGGGCCGCACCGCCACGCACGAGATCGGACACTACCTCGGCCTGTGGCACACCTTCGACGGCGGCTGCGCCGGCGGGGACTGCTACCGGACCGGGGACGTCATCTGCGACACGAACTCCGAATCGGGCCCCGAGTACGGCTGCCCGGCGAGCTCGTCGAGCTGCGGCAGCCCCGATCCGGTGCACAACTACATGAACTACAGCGAAGAGCTCTGCATGTACGAGTTCACGCTCGAGCAGATCAACCGCATGCGCTGCACCCTCGAGCACTGGCGGCCCGACCTCGCGACGGTCGGCCCCGACCCTCCGGGCACGAGCTACTGCCGCTCGCTGCCCAACTCGACCGGCGCGGCGGCCACGATCTGGGCCGAGGGCAGCGAGAGCATCGCAGCGAACGACCTCACGCTGTTCTCGGGCCCGCTGCCCCAGGACGAGTTCGGGATCTTCTACTACGGCCCGAACCAGATCGAGGTGCCCTTCGGCAACGGCTTCCGCTGCGTCGGAGGGTCGGTCCAGCGGCTCTCCGTCGTCAGCTCGGGGTCCGAGGGTCGCATGGAGTACGCGCTCGACCTCGCGACGGCCGCCGGGATCGGCGTGCTCGTGACGCAGAACTTCCAGGCCTGGTACCGCGACCCGAGCGCTTCTCCCGCCAGCTTCAACCTGTCGGACGGGCTGTCGATCGAGTTCCTGCCCTGACCAGAGTCGGGTGTACGGAGTCGCA